>ERZ857969.154-NODE-154-length-114154-cov-4.407979_pt1 | contig 114154 bp, 119 predicted proteins | sample MGYA00519864_ERZ857969 | MGnify/ENA primary metagenome ERZ857969 (study PRJEB31778, sample SAMEA3449382) | human gut metagenome | biome: human gut; feature: human-associated habitat; material: faeces | place: United Kingdom | collected 2010/2012 ...
TTTTCATCCATTATTATTCCACCTCTGATGCAATAATAGCCGTTCAAGAAAGAAAAATAAGCTATATTTTTTTGCTTTTTCAAAAGCCAGAGAAACATACTTTGCCCTTTTGCATAACTTTCTTGTAACAAGCCCCGGCATGGCATCGCAATCATGCATCATATAAGGCGTTTTTGTGATTATGCAGGCAAAAATCATAGGTGCTGAAACATAACCTCCGGTTGCAAAAACAGCATCCGGTTTATATTTTTTAATGTATCGTATAGAGCGTAAAATTGCTTTAACGAGCTTAATCCCCCAGACAAAGAATTTAGGGTTCAAACCTCTCGGCATACCTGATACACTTACGTGCAAGAACTTATATCCCTTTTTTGAGGCAAGTTCAAATTCCATGTTGCGTTTGTTGCCGACATAATAAACTTTGCTTGTTTCAGCTAATGAGTCTGCTACTGCTAATGCAGGATAAATGTGTCCTCCGGTGCCTCCGCCGGTTACAAAATATGTGCTATTGTATACTTCTGACATTGCCAAACCTTACCCTTTTTACATTGTCTTTTGATATATTTAATAAAATTCCAACCATCCATAATGATACCATAATGGATGAACCGCCGTAACTTATGAATGGCATTGGTACACCTGTTGCAGGTACAAACGAGCTTGCAACCCACATGTTAAGAAAACCCTGAAAACATATTGAGAACGTAAGCCCGAGAGCAAGCAGTTTTCCGTACATATCCTGACACTTAACTGCAATCAGGAAGCCTCTTTGCAAAATTGTCCAGAACAGGCAGATGATTAACAAACAGCCGATAAACCCGTGTTCCTCACCAATAACAGCATAAATGAAGTCGGTATGCGCTTCAGGAAGCCAGGCTAATTTTTGTTTTGAACTTCCGTATCCGACTCCGTATAATCCTCCTGAGGCAAAAGCAACAAGTGACTGGATAATATTATATCCAGCACCGAGCGGATCTGCTTCAGGATGAAGCCACGTTACAATTCTTGATGATTGATACCCCTTTAACCCTTTAAGCAGCAGCAGCGGAATCATAGTACACATTCCATATAATATAAGCTGTATGGAACCTCCGGCACAAATATAAATTGCAACGGACGTTGCAAGTAAAAGCAGTACCATACTCAGGTTCGGCTGTGTGAATATTAAGCCCACCATAATAAGTATAGGTACAAATGCCCAGATAATCTTTTCATTATCAAGCAGGTTTGTATTTTTGTAAAAAGCGCCGGCCAGAAGCATTACCACAGCAGGTTTTGCAAACTCGGAAGGCTGCAAGCTCATAGGCCCTATATTAATCCATCTCTGCGCTCCGTTAACAGTTGTACCCATGACTTTTACAAGAATAAGCATTATTATTACAAAAATTGCAAACGGAACTGTGTACATGATGAGTTTTTTGTAATGAAAATTTGATAAGAATTTTAATCCGACAAATCCGACAATTACCCCGAAAATCTGCTGGATTAAGAACCTTGCCGGATTTAATCCCATATCAATACATTTTGGAGCACTGGCAGAAAATATCGCCATCAAACCGATTACGACAAGAAATATTACCGCAATCATAAGCGGACGGTCAGACTGCATATTCTGGCTGCTCATTTTCTCAGTATGTTCATTATTTTGATAAGACATAATCTTTGAAAACTTCCCCTCTGTGCTCGTAACTCTTGAACATGTCGAAACTTGCACACGCCGGTGAAAGCAGTACTACATCAGGCTTTAAGCTGATTGCTTTATCAATTGCCTCCTCCATTGTGTGTTCTTTAATTATATTACTAAAACCATTTTTTTTCAGATTTTCTTCAAACCTTTCTGTCGCTTCTCCGATTAACAAAACGGTCTTGATATGTTTGTTTATTGAATGACACATTTCAGTTAAATCAGTATTTTTATCCCTGCCGCCAAGTATAAGCGCAACGTTCTGATTGTTGAACGAATCTATTGCAACGATTGAAGCCTCAGGATTTGTAGCTTTTGAGTCGTTAAAGAAGGTTATTCCGTCCATTTCGCGAACTTTCTCAAGCCTGTGTGCTGGCGCACGGAATGACATAATTTGTTCTCTTATGTCGGAATTGTTCATACCAACGAGTTTTGCAATAATGATTCCGCACATAATGTTTTGATAATTGTGATGACCTACGAGAGGACAGTCTTTGAGAGAAATTATTTCTTCACCTTTATAAAAAATTGAATTATTTTTTATGCCGCAGTCATTCCCATCATCGAAAAATATAACATTTTTGCACTGTTTTGAGAACTCTTTGAGCTTTGTATCTTGCGCATTGAGTATGGCAAATTCCGGTTCCTGAGGCGGAAGAAATATTTTAGCCTTTGCGTTAAAATAGTTTTCTAAACCGCCGTGCCAGTCAATGTGGTCTGGAGTAAAATTTGTCCAGCAGGCAATTTTAGCCTTAAATTTTTCTGTCATCTGAGCTTGATATGAACTTATCTCGCAGACTAAAAAATCATGATTTTCTTCAATTAAAGATGTCGGAGGTACTCCTATGTTTCCGCAGACAGGCGCAGAGAATTTTTTGCTTAAAATATGCGACACGAGCGCTGTTGTAGTTGTTTTGCCGTTTGTTCCTGTGATAGCAATGAATGGAGTTTTGGTATTAAGATATGCAAATTCAATTTCTGAAATGATTTTTATATTTTTTTCATTTAAGCGTCTAAAGATTTCTGACTTAGGAGGGATGCCCGGGCTTGTGACAGCAAAGGATGAGCCGGAGATAAACTTTTCACTGTGCAAGCCGCATTCGATTTTTATTCCGAGTGATTTTAATTCTTCTATCTGCGGATTTACCCCTTCATTTACCCCTTTTATACCCTGCGGAGTAGCTGGATTATCAAGCTTCCCAGCCTCATTTACCCCTTTTATACCCTGCGGAGTAGCTGGATTATTAAGCCTCCCAGCCTCATTTACCCCTTTTGATTCTGTGATATAAACATCATAACCTTTGCTTGCAGCGAATTTTGCTGCTGCAATACCGCTTTTTGATAATCCAAGTATTAAAACTTTTTCTGACATAATTTTACTCTCCGTCTGGTTACAATTGTACCTCAAACAGGCTTGAAAAAACAGAAAAACTTCCATGCTTAGTGATTTTAAGTGCTATGATTATCATAAACGCGGAATGCTAATTTATTAAAGTATATAATTTAAAACCAGTGCTGTTATTGCAAACAATGTTGATACAAATGCAAACTCTTTAACTATTCTTATTTCAGAATGTCCGCTTAATTCAAAATGATGGTGAATTGGGGACATCTTAAAAATTCTTTTTCCGGTTAGTTTGAAACTTGTTACCTGCAGGATTACAGACAGAGTTTCTACAACAAAAATCCCGCCGAAAACAGCGAGCAGAAGTTCGCATCTTCCTATTACCGCAAGTGTTCCAAGCAGTCCTCCCAGTGCAAGTGAGCCGGTATCTCCCATAAACACCTGTGCTTTAGGCTTATTGTATTTTAAAAAACCAATAAGAGCACCGATTACTGTTGCTGCAACTATTGCAGCTGCATTGTGTCCGTCGGTAAATGCAAGTATACCGCACGCTGCGAATGCCGGAATACCGGTGGCTGCTGCAAGCCCGTCAAGGCCGTCGGTCAGGTTGTATGCATTAGATGCTCCTGTAACAACGAAAACGGTAAATATCGGATATAATATTCCTAAATCAAACGTATGGCTGCCGAGAGTTATAACTGTGCCGTAGTGCTGCATAGCATAAACTGTTGGTATAAGAGCGATTAAAATTTGGCGGACAAGCTTTCCTCTAGGGCTTAAACCTTTGTTTTCGTGTCCTTTTATCTTAAGATAGTCATCTTGAAATCCTGCAAGAGCCATAAATAAAAGTGTAATAATTATTATCCACGCAGAATTATCCATTTGCTGAGCCATAAGCAGAGTGATAATTGATGCTATGATTATGGCTGCGATTATAAAAACACCGCCGGTTGTCGGTGTGCCTGCTTTCTTTGCGTGAGCTTCCGGTGCAACGTCAAGAATATACTGCCCTATGGTCTTTTTTCTTAAAAAATCTATATATGGTACACCGAACAATAGGCATAAAACCATACTCATTAACAAAGCTACCGCAAGCATTATCATAAAAAACTTCTCCTTTTTTATAATTTAATATTATCACAAAAAGTTTTGTTTATGATGTTTTGGACTTCTCCGGCAAGATTTGCATAAACTTCTCTTGAAAAGTGGTTTATGCAGGTTGTATAATCTTCGTCCGATTTGATAAAATCAGTCAGCTCAATTGTGTGAACATTGTTTTCAGCACACCATGTTCTGACAGATTGGTTTAAAATCTTATGGCGTTCTGCCATATTCTCGTATCCTGCCTGAACTTTATCTGTTGGAATTTCACTTCCCAAAATCAACACAAGCTTGGTTTCCGGTGATAAATTTTTTCTGATGTAATCCAGATTTTTAATTACTGTTTCACAGGGAGGGTTGCCTGCAAATGTATAATTTTTTTTAAACTCTCTGAGCATAATTATGTTAGGCTCTCTTGCTTCTACGGGAAGCGGTGCAAGAATTTTTTCCCAATTATTTTCGTCTGTAATATCACAGTCTGCAAAACCAAACAGAACATAACTTCCGTCCTCTTTATTAATATAGAGTCCGCTGTGGGTGGTTGTTAAAAGACTAAGGAAAATGAGTTTATATTTAGGGTCAAAGAATTTTGTTTTAAATTCGTCAGGACTCGGAAACGGAAAACGGCTGGTAAGCTGATTTATTTTTTCTGCCGAAAATTTATGAGTCTGTTCTATAAATGCCGTATGTGTATGCGCTAAGATGTAAATCAGTTTTTTATTCCAGTACGGAAATTCAGTATCTATATTAAAATCAGTTTTTATATAGCTCAAAACCGAATACAAATCACACGGCCCTTTAAACAAAATATTGATATCACTTTTTTGCGGTTTTTCTGTTTTTTTGACTTCAAGGTTATCAGCAACTTCTATCCAATCAGGGTTTCCTTCGAGGTTTGAAGCAACTTCACCCTGAATTTTTAATTCAGGCTTGCCGAGAAAATTATATAAAAACTGTTCTATCCCCATATTCATAATCCTGCAGGAGAATAGAAAATGGATTAGTTTATTTCCGCCCAGCACATAAAATCCGCAGATTCCGTAGTTTCCAAATTTATCTTCTGCAATAACATATCCGGACTCATTATTTTTGATAGTTTCTTCAAGGTTTTCATCTCTGAATTTTGTGAAGTTGAGCTGGTTAGTCCTTGAGATAAGTTTTTTCAGACGCTCAAGATTTTCAAGACAATCATGTTTTATACAAATCTTTATCCCGCTGGCTCTTAAAAATTCTTCATTAGAGCTTTCGCCTCTGGCTGCGGATTTTTCTTCCAAAATTTTATACTGCTTTAATCTTGTATGTTCAAAGTCGTAATCATTAACCAGATAGAGCTCTTCTGAAATCTTTTTTATTTCATACGGATGAGCTGTCATAATTTCAGGAGAGTAAAATTTTGCCTCATTGAGATTAGAAATATTATCGTCAATAAGGATTACGTTTTCAGCGCGGAGGTTCATATCATTAATAATATTTTTTACTCTCTCGCCTTTTGGCAGCCAATTGATAGAAGGAAATACAAACAAATCCCATACGTGTTTGAAACCTCTATTTATAAACTCGTTTTTAACACTCTCAAAATCGTTTTTTGAACAAATAGAGTTCATAATTCCTTTGAGTGTCAAATCTTCAATAAAATTAATCATTGCCGGCAAAAATTCTACTCCGCCTTCTGATAAAGTTCCTTTCCAGAAAGTATCGTCCAAATCCCAGATAATTAATTTAGTTTTTGTTATATCGTAGTTTTTCATTGTTGTTGCGGCTGGTCAGTAACAATTGTGCAGACAGAGCTGTCTTGAAGGTATTTGCCCCAGGCTTTGGAAACCGGATTTTTCTGTGCTTCTTCAAGGTTAGACAAATCAGGAGTGCTGTCTGAATATTGCTGTACAAGCTCATATGCTTCTATTACTGATGCCAGTTCATTAATCTGCGATTTTGTAAATTTACATGTAATCGTAGAATTAATGTTCATCATATTTATATCTTCACGGTAGACACACCTGTCACCCTGCCAGCCTACGATTTTCTTTGAAGATGTAACATCCATTCCGCCTGTTGTAACCTTACCGCCGTCAGTAAACGGGGTGCAGCCGCGAAAAGCTTTTGTAAATGGTGTTTCACCTGCAAATGCAAACAACGTAGTAATCATAATGGCTGATGTTATAAAAATTAAATTCTTCTTAATCATTGTTAATCTTTCTTATTTATTCAAAGCGGCTTTAAGTCTTGCCAGTGAACGCGCTAATGCTGCCTGAGCTCTGTCTGCGTCTACTTTTGCAGTAGCGTCTGCTAGTCTTGCTTCTGCTCTGTTTTTAGCTGCATTTGCACGTGTAACATCAATATCGCAGCCGTCTTCGCAGACATCAGTAAGAATTGTTGCGCAGTTATCCTTAAACTGGAATATTCCGCCCATTGTAGCAAAGTATTTGTAAGTTTCGCCCATGCGTGCTTTTGTAACACCGATTGCAAGAGCTGTAGTAAGCGGGATGTGGTCTTTTAAAATACCCATCTGTCCGCTCGTTGTCTGAATAATAAGTTCATCAACATCACCATCAAATACTATACGTTCGTGTGTTATAATCTTTAGTTTCATTTTTTACCTTTATTGCCGGTTTCCTGCGCACTTTGGTGCGGACTGCCAGCTTTACTAGTTCAACGTTTTAGCCTTTTCTACAGCTTCTTCAATTGTACCAACCATGTAGAAAGCTTGTTCAGGTAAATCATCGTGTTTACCTTCAATGATTTCTTTGAACCCTCTGATTGTGTCTTCAAGCTTAACGTATTTACCTGCAATGCCTGAGAACTGTTCTGCAACGAAGAATGGCTGAGATAAAAATCTCTGGATTTTTCTTGCTCTGTTAACTGTTTCTTTATCTTCATCAGATAATTCATCCATACCCAGAATTGCGATAATATCCTGTAATTCTTTGTATTTTTGCAGAATTTCAAGAACTTTTCTTGTAGTATCATAGTGTTCGTTTCCGATAATATTCGGATCTAAAACTCTTGAACTTGATGCAAGCGGGTCAACAGCCGGATAAATACCGAGTGATGCGATTTGTCTTGAAAGTACTGTTGAAGCATCTAAGTGTGAGAATGTTGTAGCAGGAGCAGGGTCTGTTAAGTCATCCGCAGGTACGTAGATTGCTTGTACGGAAGTGATTGAACCGTCCTTAGTTGAAGTAATACGTTCCTGAAGTTCACCCATTTCAGTAGCCAGAGTAGGCTGGTATCCGACTGCTGAAGGCATACGGCCAAGCAGTGCTGATACTTCCGAACCTGCCTGAGTAAATCTGAAAATGTTATCAATAAACAGAAGTACGTCCTGTTTTGAAAAATCTCTAAAGTATTCAGCAGCAGTAAGAGCAGAAAGTCCTACTCTCATTCTTGCTCCTGGCGGCTCGTTCATCTGGCCGTAAATCAAGCCTACTTTGTCGAGAACTCCGCTTTCTTTAAATTCGTTCCAGAGGTCGTTTCCTTCTCTTGTTCTTTCACCTACACCGCCGAAAACTGAAACACCGTTATGCGCCATTGCGATGTTGTGGATTAATTCCTGAATCAACACTGTTTTACCAACGCCGGCACCGCCGAACAGACCGATTTTACCGCCTTTTTGGTATGGCTGTAAAAGGTCGATTGCTTTAATACCTGTTTCAAGAATTTCAATTTCTGTATTTTGTTCTACCAGAGATGGAGATTGTCTATGAATCGGCAGATAATCGTTTGTTTCAATCGGACCAGCGTTATCAACAGGTTCGCCGATTACGTTAAGTATACGGCCTAAAATCGGTTTACCTACAGGAATTTTAATAGGTTCGCCGGTGTTTTCAACTTTCATACCTCTTTTCAAGCCGTCTGTTGATGCCATTGCAACGGTTCTTACTCTGTTTGAACCAAGCATTTGCTGCACTTCGGCAACAATATATGAGCCGTCTTCTTTGTATATCTTTAATGCATTGTAAATCTCAGGAAGTTCGCCCTGAGCAAATTCTACGTCAATTACAGGTCCGATAATCTGTGTGATTAATCCTTCGTTTTTGTTAAGAGTCTCCATTTATTTCCCCTCTTTAATATTCTCTCTTCGTGCCTTTATTATATAATATAAAATTTCAATTGACAACGTAATCATTTCATATAAAATAAAAAAATGTTTAAGCTGAAGTTTAATACAGGTTATTGTTTTTTTATACTTATATTTTGTATAGGTTTATTTTTCAGGTTAAAGCTTTATTTTCTGAATTTAAGTTTCCACTGTGATGAGGCAAATCTTGCGTTAAATCTTATCAGCCGTTCTTATCCGGAACTTTTCCAGCCTCTGGAGCGGCTTCAGGTTGCACCGCCGTTTTTCCTTGTCTTGTCAAAGATTTTTTATCAGTTTGCATTTTTTAATTTTACTCCGCGTGTTTCGGATTTAATGCTCCGCCTGATACCTCTGGTATCAGGTATAGCAGCTATACCTGCTTTTGGCTTTCTGCTTCAAAGGCTTTTTAAAAATAAATTTGTTACTGCTGCCGGAATGCTTATACTTGCGCTTGCACCGTCTGCGGTTCTTTATTCATGTATTTTTAAACAGTATTCAACAGAACTTCTGGTTTCAATTATTACATTGATTCTATTCTCGAAAATTGACTTAAAAGTAAGGAATTTTAAGCCTTTTTTACTTCTCGGGCTGATGCCGTTTTTATCTTTATCTTCATTTTTTGTTTTAGCAGGAGGGTTTTGTTATCTTTGGGTTAAAGAAAGACCTTCTAAAAATCTGGCATACGGCACGGGTGTGTTTCTGGCTGTTCTTGTTTTTTATACATTCGTATTTTTAATCCCGGTGCATTCCAGATATTACCATGACATGTCGGATTATTGGAACGCAAGTTTTTCAATGGCTTCTGGAATATTTAGCTATGTAAAAATTTTATTATTTTATTTATTCAGAACTTATGCCGGAATAAGTTTAGCGGCAATTTTATTTTTTGTTTCTGTATTGCTTATGCTTAGAAACCTTAAAGTATTTTGTTTTACTGCAATTCCGGTTTTGCTTGCATATATCGGGGTGATTACAAAGCATTATCCGCTTGATGAAAGACTTATGGTTTTTATAATCCCTCTTGTTATAATAATTTTGCTTTATCCGTTTACTCTGATTCCGCACAGGATTTATAAAAGTTATTCTGGAATCTTGTATTTGATATTAGCTGTTTTTATTACAGGCGGATGTTTAAAATTCCCGTCACCGATTGAATATATTGTTACCAAGCCCGAAGCTGCGAGAAATGTCTGGGAATATCTCAATAAGCATTATGATGGCAAAACTCCTGTTATATTAGGATATTCTTTAAACACAAATGTGTATTATAAAATGTTTTATAACAAATTTAATTATTGCAATTTTATATTGATAAATAATACGGAAGAAACGCTTAAAAATCTTCCGGCAGGCGATTATTACATTGTGCTTACCGGCTGTGAATTTTATCAGAACCTTTTAGGAAGTGATTTTGATACATTTTTAAAAGAAGCGTCTGAGTTTGAAATCCTTGAGTCAACTGAATTTATCCCGCCCCATATTAACGGTTTTACGGAGATAAATTCAGGAAGACTTCTTAAAATCAGGAAAAATCGCACGGAACCTTATTTTTCTTAAGCATTTCCATAAGCGGTTCAAGGAATATTTCTTCATCTTCGCACTGGTTCTTGAGTGAATAATAGGAAATTTCAACCAGCTCTTTACAGATGTTTAAAATAGGATGCTTTCTTAGTTTAGATGCAGTTGCATGTCTGGCAACATTATATCTGAGTTCATTAATTTCATTATAAGAATATTTAAGAAGCATGCTGCTGACTTCATCGAGAGCAGCAGAGTTGTACATAATTCCCTTATAAAATGCAGGAATTGAATATTCAAGTCCTCCTCCAACGCAGTCGTGGTTTCTTATTTCAATAAAGTTTCTAAGTCTAACCTCAGGGAAATACAGATTTGCATGCAGCTTCCAATCATCTATATCTGCGTCAAAACCTTCAAATCCTTTGTTCATAAATTGTCTGAATGTTAGTCTGCCGTTAAGGTTGACGGTTCTGTTTTCTCTGTTAATGAAAATCATTGGTGTGTCAAGAAGGGTTTCTACATAATCTTTAAAGCTCATGCCGTCATGAAATTTTGTTGCAAAACCGCATCTTTCATTATCCGTATTTAACCATGCTAGTGCTCTGAAAGACTTGTAGCCGGTATCAACTCCGCCTCTGTATCTTGAATTTGCGTACATTGCAGTTGCAAAAGGCATCATTATGTTTGCAATTCTAAACTTCTTCATTGCATCTTCTTCGGATTTGTAATCAATTCCGACCTGTATACCTGCAGTTTCTCTCATCATTACATCTGATAAAATTCCCCAGAGGTAATTTGCCATAAGGTGATATCTTCTTTTAGGAAGGAGCTTTATGTTTTTGTAGGTCGTAGTTGGTGAAACACCTTTATTAATAAGTTTTATTCCAAACTTGTCTAGTATAGGCTGCATTACGGAGTCGATTTCTTCAACACGTTTTTTTAAATCTCTGATAAACTCTTGCGGTTCAAGGCTTAATTCAACCTGACAGCCCGGTTCAAGAGTTATTGTATCGTGAATTTTCTTTAATCCGATTATGTTGACATCGTCTAAAATATAATCCCAGTTGTCTGTTTTTGCAAATTCTCTGAGCATTTCGCAAATTCCATACTCGCCGTCGTATTTTGCTACCTGATTTGTAACTTTGATGAGCGGAATTCTTTCATATTCTAAACCAATTTTTTTATCTGTTTTGCAGCCCAGAACAAATTCCTCCAGCAGCTGATTATACTCCAGATGTTCTTTAGTTTTTGTTTCACAATAATTCACGATATTCTCCTTTCCCTATTATATCTAAAACAAGATATTAATAATTTTAGAAGAAGTTTAAAGTTTTAACATTTCCCTGTTTGTACTATTATTGATACCATGGTGGATTATTTACAACGGGCAAAGTTTTTTAGAACTAAAAAAAGGTTGGGTCAGAATTTTCTGATTAACCCTGATGTAATCTCTGATATTATTGATTTTGCAGAGATTACAAAAGAGGATGTTGTTCTTGAAATCGGACCGGGTGTCGGGTTTGTGACAGAACAGCTGGTTAAGCATGCCAAAAAAGTTATTGCGGTAGAGCTTGATGAGGAGGCTATTAAGGAACTTGAAAAACTTGAATGCGATAATTTGCAGATTATACATAATGATATTTTGAAAACTGATTTATCTGAACTTACGGATGAGAAAATTAAAATTGTTGCAAATATTCCGTACTATATAACCTCCCCGATTATTGCCCACCTGCTGGGAGAAATTGATGATTTAGAAAACAAAAATAGAGCTAAAATTGTTGATATTATTCTCATGGTTCAGGAAGAGGTCGCAAGAAGGATTACGGCGACGGAAAAAAGTCCTGCCAAACAATACGGGCTTTTAACAATCCTTTCCCAATTCTGGGCAGACTGCTCAATAATAAGACTTGTAGGCAGAAAATCTTTTTATCCTGCACCAAAGGTTAATTCTGCGCTTGTATCTTTAAAGGTTAGGAAAGAACCGCTTTTAAAGCTCGGTGATTATAAACACTTTAGAAAAACTATTAAAGCAGCTTTCTCCCAGAGGCGTAAAACCTTAAAAAATTGTCTTTCAGGGGCAGGATTTGATAGAGATAAAGTTGCCGGAGTTATTGAGAAAATGGGGCTTGATGAAAATATAAGAGGTGAAAAGCTTTCTATTAAACAGCTCGGTGAACTCTCTGAAAATTTATGTGATTAATTTTTTGGTGTGTATTTTAGCAGGTCATTAGGCGTACAATCGAGAGCAAAGCACAGTTTGTCTAATGTACTGAAATCAATACCAGCGGTTTTATCATAGTACAAATTGTATACAGTATTATATTGAAGCCCTGCCAGTTTAGCAGTTTCGGCTATTGTCATTCTTCGCATTCCTATTAGTAAAGAAATATTATTTTAATTATAAAGATATTTTAAAGCAAAAATAGATTAATGGTTTAACCCTGCACTCTTTTTATGTAATAATGTTTAAATGAGATATATAGCGATTACAGATATTCACGGCGAACTTAAAAAACTGGACAGTGTTTTATCTCAAATAGATACACGTCCGGACGATGTCTTTGTCTTTATGGGGGATTATATTGACAGGGGGCCTGATTCAAGAGGGGTCGTTGATAGAATAATTGCACTGGGAGAAACCAATAAATGTATTTATTTGATAGGTTCTCACGAGTATGCTCTTCTGCATACAAATGACGAATATTATCAGTTTCTTTTTGATAATTATGGCGGGCCTGCGACGGTCAGAAGCTACGGAAGCTTTGAGAATATTTTCAAAGTTCACGGGGACTTTTACAGGAATCTCAAATTTTACTACTTAACAGACAAGTATCTTTTTGTTCACGCCGGTATAAATCCGGATTATCCGCTGGAAGAGCAGGATGAAGTCGATCTGGTTTATATCAGAGGAAAGTTTATTTATTCAAAACACAAGCTTCCGCAAAAAATTATTTTCGGGCATACAGAGTTTGATGAACCATATATTGATGAAGGCAAAATTTGTATTGATTTGGGATGCGGAAAGTATCCGGATGCACATTTATGTGCACTAATTTTGAACGAAGACGGTACAAGAGAGTTTGTATACTCATGATTGAACTACCAGCCATGCGGATATTCAACTTTGAGTATACCAGACTGGTAGAAAAAGTTGACATGACTAGGCCTATGTGTTAGTTCTAAATGCTGTACAAGTTCGTAAAATATTATATATATGGATAATTATAAGAAGAAGTTTGGGAAACATTTACAGGTTTTAAGGAAAAAACGTAATTATACACAATGGAAGTTAGCAGAGATTATTGGTGTTGATTCTAAATATTTAAGCAGACTTGAGTCAGGTTATTCCTCCCCATCTTTTGATATGCTTCAGAAACTTGCAGAAGCATTAAAAGTTGATATAGAATTATTGTTTCGTTTTACTGATATGGAAACCAGAGAAGAGTTGGAACAGGAAATCTGTAAGAAACTCAAAAGTGCTGATGTCAAAGAGTTGAAACTAATTCTTAAACTGGTGAATGACGTTATTTTATAACTTTCCAGTTTTGATTTACATTTACCCGTTTTTTGTTATCATGTTGGTATGACAAAGTTTTTGTTAATTAGCGGGGACAGTGAAAAAGAGAAAATCGTAATGGAGGTTTTTCCGGCTGACGAAGTAATCGTATCAGCTGATGAAACTATGATTTTTGATGTCCTTAAGGTGGAAGAGCCCGATATAGTGATAGTTGACGGGGATATAGAAACTCTTGATTTGAAACCTCTTTGCAGAAAAATAAAACAGTATCCGGTTGTAATAATCCTCTTGCTTGGTGAAAAAGACCACGGTAAAGATGTTATGCACAATGCAAATCTATTCATTAAAACGCCGATTGATAAAAAACTTTTGTTTGCTACTGTTGATTCAAGCTTGAAAACGCGCCACTCTCTTTTAAAAATGACAAAGGCTAATCAGGAACTTGCCAGAAGTCTTTATCAGCTAAATGTTCTTTACAATACAAGTTCTCAGCTTGCGGGTTCGCTTGATAAGGATAAGCTTATCAAAATTATGATTGAGGGGATTGAAAAGTCGCTTAATTTTGAGCTTTCCTGCACTCTTATGTTCCGCTCTGAACGTGAGCCGGTACTAATAATTAATTCACTTTACAAGGTATCGGACAGACTCCTTGAAGCTTTGAAATTACGGGCGATTTTAAGCTATAAATCACTGCTTTCTGACCCGCCTGTTGATATTAAAATCGGGAATTTGAAAATCGAAAAGAACATAAAGCACAATATTCAAGAGTATGATTTCTCAATACTCAGATTTGACAATATGTTTGCACCAATTGCGTTAAACGATGAGTTTTTCGGGTTTACGGAAATTTATAGGGAAAAACCGTTTTCAACTGAAGATGCGACCTGCTTTCAAACTCTTGTGCAGCAGGTGATGCTGCCAATACAAAGCGCAGCTTTATATCAAGAGTTAAAAACTACCAACCTAAGGTTGCAAAAACTTGAACGTATGAAATCTGAATTTATTTCGATTGTTTCTCATGAACTCCGAACGCCGCTTACTGCAATTAAAAATGCTATGGACATTATTTTGAGCCGCAAAGCCGGTGAGATGACGGAAAATATTGAGAAGTTTGTTTCTATGGGCAAACGTAATGCCATAAGGCTTTCAGGAATTATTAACGATTTGCTTGATATTTCTAAAATTGAAGCCGGAAAAATGGATTTCAAATTTGAATTAATCCATGTGGGGCCTGTCATTGAGTATGTCAAAAATAACCTTGCAGAAGTTGCAAAAGAGAAAAATCTTGTTATTAAATATACACCGTCAGGTGAGGATGTAGAAGTTTATGCTGATTCAAACAGGCTGGAACAGGTATTGACTAACCTTGTTTCGAATGCGATAAAATTCACTCCTGATGCTGGTGAAATTGATATCTCAACAAAAGTTGTCAATGCGCGGGAACTGCAGTATGACCATTGTTTTGAAGAAGATATTAAAAGATTGCAGGGAAATTATCTGCTTGTTTGTGTTGAGGATCATGGTATCGGGATTGAAAGAAAAGATTTAAACCATGTTTTTGACAAGTTTGCACAGATTGAAAACTCACTTTCAAGAAAAGTCGGCGGTTCAGGGCTGGGGCTTCCGATTGCAAGACAGCTTATGGAATCACATAATGGTGCAATCTGGTGTGACAGCGAGATTAACAAAGGCTCAAAATTCTATTTTGTAATTCCGGTAGCAAATGATAGAAGTAACTTTGTGATGATTAAGAAACAGCTTGCACAGCGTGCACGCTCAAACGCTTCAACTATTGCAGTAATCAAGATCAAGTCTACAAATGAAGTTATTGAAAACTTGCTAAGGGAAAATAATTTATTAAATAAAACATATATGACAAATTCGCTTATAGAAAAAGAAGGTGCGATGACAACTCTTTCTTTAATTCTTGTTGACGGGGATAAACCTTCTGCTGAATTTCTTAAGAAGAAAATCGACTCTGTTATTGAGCAAAACAGGAACTTGTACGGCGAATGTGATATAATGTACTCATACGATATTGAAGGAGATACACATGAAAAAGATACTTATAGTGGATGACGAGCAGGACATCGTTGAAAGCTTAAAGTTTGTTCTGGAGGTTTCAGGCTATGTGTGTTATACCGCTTATAATGGTGAGGACGGGTTGAGGCTCGCAAAAGAAATTATGCCGGATTTGATTATCCTTGATGTTATGATGCCGAAAATTAACGGTTATAAGATAAGCAGACTCCTTAAATATGACAGCAAATACAAAGATATTCCGATAATTATGGTTACAGCCCGTTCGCAGCTCGAGGATAAGATGATTGGCGAGGAAACAGGCGTTAATGAGTATATTACTAAACCGTTTGAGCTTGATGCAATCGTCAAGAAGGTTGAGAGTTATCTTGGCGGCGGAGAAGAATAATGGAAACCATTACAAATAAAACACTGGAAAAACTTAAGTATGAGCTTGTGCGTGACGGTATAGTTTCATATGAAACTCTGGAGAAGGCGGAAGAGCTCGCAAATGTTCAGAGAATTAATATCGGGCAGGCGCTGATTAATTCCGGAATTCTGGCAGAGGATACGCTTCTAAAATTCCTTGAAACAAAACTGCATATTCCCTATGTAAATCTGGAAGATTATGAACCCGATACCAGGTGTTTTAAGTTCGTAACTTTTGCTGATGCACGAAGATACAGGATTATTCCGCTTTTTAAAATAGAAGATGTATTAACTGTTGCAATGGCAGATCCGCTGGATTTGTTTGCGATTGATAAGATTATTGAAACAGCTGAATGTTCAATTGAACCGGTTATTGCATCTGAAGCAAGTATTGTTAAAAAGATTGATGAGTATTATAAAGTTGCTGATACGGTTGACAGCATAACTCTTACGTCTGATGAGGATGAAGAGTTTGACTGGACCGAAGAACTTCATAAAGAAGAAGCCGGAGAAGAACATATACAGCATGTTATCAGAGCTATTTTAAAACAGGCTATTATTGAAGACGTTCATGAAGTTAACTTTGAGCAGGTAGAGGAAGGGTTGAAAGTTGTTTTTAAGAAAAACGGCGAGCCGTCTGATAAGGGAACAATTCCAGCTATTTTAAATTCAGCTTTTGTTTCAAAGCTTAAAACACTTTCTAATCTTGATGCAACAGTATGTGAGATTCCCCAGCTCGGGAAACTCTGTTTTAAAGTCGAAAATGCAATGCTGATTGCATCAGTTTCATCGTTTCCGACTATTATGGGTGAAAGAATTTCACTTAAGATTTATAAACCGCCGAAACACTTAGACAAGATTATCCCTGATGAAAAACAGCGAAGTATAATTTCTCATGCCCTGAATAATCCTGGAATAATTCTTGTATGCGGCTCTCCTCTCAGCGGGAAAACGCATATGATTTATTCTCTTTTGATGGAAGCTGCTACTTCCGGTAAAAATATAATGACTATTGAATCTATTGCAAAATATGAACTTAAAGGGGTTAACCAGTGCGAACTCAATGAAAATGTCGGCTTCAGCATGGATAAAGCTCTCAGATATGTTGAGTTTCAATCACCTGAAATGATTTATCTGGAAGGGGTTAAAACTCGTGATGCGTTTGAATTTTTGTCCGAACTCTTTTATAACGACAAGACTGTTATTACAGAATTTATGGCAAACAATATGACTGATTTAAGACAAAAACTTGCTTTTGAAGATTTTCAGTCATTCAAAACACTTATTACATGCTTGATATTTATACACTCCAAAGACAGTGTTGAGGTTTTTGATAAAGAAACACTCCAAAAATATTTAGCTTAATTTCTGTTGTAATTACAATGGAAGCATGATGAACAATATGTTATAATAAATTTTGTAAAAAGAAGAAAGGAAGTTAATTATGGCAAAATACGTATGTTCAATCTGCGGTTATGTAGCAGAAGGTGAAGCTCCTGAAAAATGTCCTGTTTGCGGAGCTGGTAAAGATAAATTCACAATGATGGCAGAAGGTCAGAAAAACTATGCTGATGAACACAGAATTGGTGTAGCAAAAGATGTCGATCCTGAAATTCTTGAAGGTTTGAGAGCAAACTTCATGGGTGAATGCACAGAGGTCGGTATGTATATTGCAATGGCAAGACAGGCTGACAGAGAAGGTTATCCTGAAATTGCAGAAGCATTCAAAAGATATGCTTTTGAAGAAGCTGACCATGCTTCAAGATTTGCAGAACTTCTTGGTGAAGTTGTTACAAATTCAACTAAGAGAAATCTTGAATTACGTGCAGAAGCAGAATTCGGCGCTTGCGACGGTAAGATGAAAATCGCTAAACGTGCTAAAGAATTAGGTCTTGATGCTGTTCACGATACAGTTCACGAAATGGCAAAAGATGAAGCACGCCACGGACGCGGGTTCGACGGTCTGTTAGCAAGATACTTCGCATAGCGCACATGTAGACAAATAATTTACGGGATTGAGATGAAGTTGTTAAAAATCTCAATTCCGTTTTCTGTTAAGATTGCTTCCGGATGAAATTGTACCCCATAAATCTTTTTGCCTTTAATTTCCACTGCCATAGGAATATTATCTTTTGTGCTGGCGGTGATAATAATGTCGTCTGTTGTATTTGATACCATAAGCGAATGGTATCTGGCGGCGCTGAACCCTTGTTTTAATCCTTTAAATAAACAGAAATCATCATTAAAGAATATCTGTGAATTTTTACCATGGAACGGCTCGGGTGCTTTTATTATCCCGGCTCCGAAATATTTGCAGATACATTGCATACCGAGGCATACACCGAGTATAGGGCATTTGTCTTTATAAAAATCTATTACATCCATTGTAACCACAGAGTTATCGGGATTACCCCACCCGGGAGATAGAATAATACGCTCAAAATTAAGTGATTTAATTTCATCAAGTGCCAGCTCATCATTTTTTATGACAATTGGTTCTATGCCTAACATTTTGATATATTGAACGATATTATAAGTAAAGGAATCATAGTTATCAATTATGAGCATAATTCCACCTCAACCATTTTTCTTACGGAGTTGAAACAAAATATTTTTTCTGCTTTTTCTAAATCTGAGGGGTACAAAACTTTTTCCTTAATTTTTCCCTGCTCTAAGAGCTTTGCTCTGAAAGTTCCGGCAAGCAGTCCGCATTCAACAGGAGGAGTGTACAATTCTCCGTTGATTTGTACGGCAATGTTTGTAAAAGTTCCTTCCGTTATCTCGCCGCGCTCATTTATACCGATAATATCAAAAACATCATCAGGAGCAGATTCCCTTATTGTTGTCTTGTGATATAAAAACGGATTGGCTGAATTTGCCTTGCGGCCTAGCCTGATTTTATTGGAAATTATTGGCAGAAAAGTTTTTTCCTGTATTTCGAAACTTCCGTCCCTGTTAAGAAGCACTCTTTTTGTACCTTTTATATTTTTAATGCTGCTGTTCCATTTGAAATTCAGAGCGGCTGCGGATTTTTTCATCCGTTGAATATGGTTTTCCCAATCGTCTGTTCCTGTTTCAATCAGCTGGAAATCTGTTTGCAGAAATTTTGTTTTTGTTAAAGTTTCTTCCCACTCGTCCTCAGCGTTTGAATCCCAAACAACAGCGCCTCCGGCATGGTATGTATATTTATGATTATTCCCGTATAAAATCCTGATTGGAACTGAAAATTCACAAATATCAGGTGATAAGTATCCTATTGCACCGCAATAAAGATTTCTATCAAATGGTTCTAATTCATCAATTACTTTCATTGTCGAAACCTTAGGCGCGCCGGTAATTGAACCGCAAGGAAATATCGCTTTAAAAATATCAAACAGGCTGATGCGGTCTTCAAGAATTGCAGAAACTTCTGATGTCATTTGATAAACAGTAGGGTGTTCTTCTATTTCGAAAAGTTTATTAACTTTTACTGTGCCGGTTTTGGCAATACGACCGAGGTCATTTCTTAAAAGATCGACAATCATGATATTTTCGGCGCGATTTTTTATATCATTGTATAAAAAATCGCGCCTCTCCTCATCTTTCCCGTCATCAAGTTTCGGGGCTGTTCCTTTCATCGGCTTTGTTGTAATTTTTCTGCCTTCAAGCCTGAAAAATAGTTCCGGAGAGAAGGATAGAAATGTTGTGTACTTATTTTTTATAAATGTATTATATGGTGTTTTTTGTTTATCAAGAAGTGCTTTAAAAAGTTCAATTCCGTCCAGATTTGTGAGAACTTCCGACGGGTAGGTGTAGTTAACTTCGTAAGTAACACCTTCTGAAATATATTGTTTTATTTTTTCTATTGCATTGATGTACTGTTCTTTTGTTATTTTAGGACGGATTATTGTGCCAAGTTGTTTTGATTTTGCCGGAGTATACTTTTCGTATTTGTCAAAAACTTCAAAATATAACTTTTTAAAGTCATATGTTATGTATCCCAGAAGAAAATATTTTTTTCGCAGTTTGTCAATTTCGTTGAGAGCTTCTTGTAAATTCTCTTCTGCTTCAATAATACGAACAGGTTTTTCAAAACATTTATCAGAGTAGATTTGCATGATTTAATTATAGTACAACAAGCTGACAGTTCCATCATTGTGTGCGCTCTTGTTGTAAAAAAAATGGCGGCATTGACGAGAATCATGCCACCGCTGAGTCGTAATACTGAAATTTTTACTTTTTTTAAACTTACTGTTCTTTGAAATCTCTAATTTTTACTTTTGGCACAACAGACATTCCAGGTATAATAGCGTATTCTTCAGGATCAATTTTTTCTGTGAATACAATCTTAACCGGAATTCTTTGTACAATTTTAACAAAAGACCCTACAGCATTTTCCGGCGGGAACAAACTAGCTTTTGCACCGGAGCTTCTTTGAATACTGTCAATCTTTCCTTTGAAAACTTTGTCAGGATAAGTATCAATTTTGATATCAACATCCATGCCTTTTTTCATATGAGTAAGCTGTGTTTCTTTGTAATTAGCTACAACCCATACGTCATGCGGAACTACAACAAAAAGCGGGCTTCCCGGCTGTACCATCATGCCGACTTCAACTTTTTTATTGGAAACAGTTCCATCAATAGGCGCTTTAATATCAGTATACTCAAGAGCCAGTTCTGCAGCACGTTTTTGTGCCTTCAAAACATTCAAGTCGGCATCTGCAACTTTTGCACTTTTAGACGGATCTTTTGAAAATATTGACTGTTCTGCAGTTGTCTGTTTTGCCTGAACACTTTCCAGATTTGTTCTCGCTCTGTCTAAAGTTTGTTTTGATACCGCTCCTGCCTGATAAAGATTTTCATATCTTTCTAAATCTTTCTGTGCAAGTGCGATTTCAGAATTTGCTGCATTTAAGTTCGCATGCGCATTCTGTTGGTTTAACAAAGCTTTTTCATAAGCAGCTGTTGCCTGATCGAGTTTGACCTGATAATCAATTTTATCAATAACAGCTACTACCTGTCCGGCTTTGACAGGCTGATTATCTTTTACAAGAACTTTAACAATCTGTCCTGAAACCTTCGGCGATACTGAAACTGTTGTTGTTTCAACATAAGCGTCATCAGTAGACTGGTATCCAAGTGCATCATATATAAAATATCCTGCAGCGAGAGCGCCTATGATTGCTAATGATGTAAATATATAACGTTTCTTAACAGGCAGTTTTTTTGTATTTTCTTCTTCTATTTTATTCTCTTCACTCATTTCTTTCACCCTTAAATCTGTATTTCTAATGTTTCATCTAGAATTTTTCTCAATTCTTTAAGTAAATCTCCAACTTTTGCAACATCGCTGTTATTAATTCTTTCTTTTACGAATTCATAATGAGGACGTATACGTTCTAAGACATCTGTGACTTTTTCTTTTCCGGCTTCGGTAATTTCAACAATTTTTACCGGCCTGTTGTTTTTTATAGATAGTTTTCTTTTAACAAATCCTTTTTTCTCAAGTGTATCGAGCAATTTGCCAGTGTTAGCTCTATCTTTTAAAATCAGCTTGGCTAAATCTCTCTGGCATAATTCAGGACTGCTTAGCAAAACATCTAATACAGAATATTCTTCACAGGTTATTCCTGCATTAAATTTTTCAAAAACCTGTGAACCTAAAAGCTTGCAATATTTTGCAGTTAATTCTATTTGGTAGAATATTGTTTCTGTAAAGTGGTTTTGCAAAATGTAAATCCCCTATATGAAGTATGTTTATTTTACAACATGTTGCAAATGCAACATAGTTATGTTATCATTCTTATTAGAAAAAATCAAGTACTTGGAGAAAAAAGATGAGGAAAATTTTATCACTGGCATTGTTAATATCACTTGGTATGGGAAATATAGGTACAGTTATAGCTGCAGAAAAGACTCCTGTTTTGAATGCAGGTGCAGAGGAAGTTAAAGTAGACGGCACAAAACCTGAAACAAAGAAGAAAAAAGAAACTAAAATAAAACCAACCAAAAATAAATATGATTATATAAATATGTCCTGGTGGGGTCAGTTTAATGACGATAATTTAAATGCTTATATTATAAAAGCCATGGATAAAAATCAGGATTTAAAGATGGCAACTTTAACAATTGATGAATATTATCAAAATGTTATTGCCCAGCGTGCCGGTGAGCTTCCGACTGTATCAGCAGGATTTCTTCCGGGATACGGCAAGTTCATCGGGCCTTCAGCCGGCGGGTTTGGATTGCCTATAATTGCAAACTATGAGCTTGATATCTGGGGAAAAAACCATAATAAGACAACTTCGGTCAGAAAACTCTATGAAGCTTCTATTCTGGATGAGCAGGCTGCGTATATCGCAATTGCTTCTGCTGTAGGAAGTACATATATAAATATTGTAAAGCTTGATGCAATGATTGATTTGCAGGAAGATATTGTTAAGCTGAGAAAAGAGATTTTTGAGATTATGTCTGTAAGCAATGCCGAAGGGCTGGTTTCAACTTCAGATTTAGTAAAAGCTAATAAATCCTACATCTCAGGTGTTGCTGATTTGACAGATTTGAAGAAGGAAAGGACTAAACTTCTTCACCAGCTTGCAGTACTTACAGGCGACAGCCCTAATAATATTGAAGAATATGCAAGAACTGATTACAGAGAGCTGGCTTTTACGGGCAATATTCCTGAGTACGTAAGTTCTGAGGTAATAATGAAGCGTCCGGACTATTTAAAAGCAGAAAAGATGCTTGAAAAGGCCGGCATTGATGTCAGAATCGCAAGAAAAGAAATGCTTCCGCAGCTTAGTCTGGGCGGCGGTGTGATTTTTAATTCCAAATACTTTGAAAGCCTGTTCACTACTTCCAACATGATTTGGGGGCTTGGCGGAAGTGTAATTCAACCGTTCTTTATGGGCGGAAAGCTTAAGGCAAATCTGAAAGCTAAAAAGATTGCTTACGAAAGAAGCGTTAAGAATTATGAAAAAGTAAATCTTACTTCTATGCAGGAAGTTAACGACTCTCTGGTTTCTGTAAATATGGACAGGGAAAAACTTTCAAAACAGAAAAAAATACAGGAGCTTGAACAAAAAGATTTTCAGCTTTCAAAGGATAAGTTCGCTCAGGGCGTTATCGCAAAACTTGATTTAAACCAGATGGAAGAAAATCTGCTGACTGTTAATAAGCTGGTTTATTCAAGTGAATTTGACTGCATGATAGATTATATAAGCTTCTATAAAGCAATCGCAGCGCAGAGTATATAATATAATACTTGCAAAATCGTTTAAAAACTACTATGATAAAAGCATAATGGAACAGTATGTAATAACCTTTGACGAGATAAGAGCGCTTTTAGCAGAGCAGCAGTATTCAGACGATGATATAACAGAGCTTGAAAAAGCTTTTGAGTTTGCAAGAAAACTCCATTCCGGACAGTATAGGGTTTCAGAGGAGCCTTATATTATCCATCCAATGGAAGTCGTAAAGATTTTGATCGGCTTGAGAGCAGATAAACACACTCTAATGGCCGGCTTTTTGCACGATATATTAGAAGATACAGATACAAAACCTGAGGAGATTAAGGAACTTTTTGGAGAAGATGTTTTGAACCTTGTTCAGGGCGTGACAAAACTAGGCAAACTCCAGTTCAAATCTACTGAGGAACGTCAGGCAGAAAACTTTAGAAGAATGCTTATTGCAATGGCAAGCGATGTCAGAATTATTCTTCTTAAGCTTGCGGATAGACTGCACAATATGCGTACGCTTAATTATATGACACCTGTAAAGCAGCAGAGAATTGCTCAGGAAACTCTTGATATTTTTGCACCGCTTGCAAATCGTTTAGGGGTGGGTAAAATAAAAGCAGAGCTTGAAGATTTGTCGCTCAAATATCTTCATCCGGATAAGTATTATGAAATTGCTCAGCTTGTTTCGCAGAAAAAAGCTGAACGAGAAATGACTGTAAAACTGCTTATAGACAAGATTTCTAAAGATGTTAAAGCCAGCGGAATTAATGCTCAGATTACAGGCCGTGCAAAACATTATTACAGTATTTATAACAAAATGAAACGACTTAATGTCGCATTTCACGATTTGTATGATATCACAGCAGTCCGTGTTATTGTTGATACAGAAAAAGAGTGTTATGAAGTTCTTGGTCTTATTCACTCACAGTTCAAACCTATTCCGGGGCGTTTTAAAGATTATATTGCAATGCCTAAGGGCAACATGTATCAATCTTTGCATACCTCTGTAATCGGGCCGCGCCAAAAACCGCTGGAAGTGCAAATTAGAACCTGGGAAATGCATGAAATTGCTGAATATGGTATTGCTGCACACTGGAGATATAAAGAAAAAGGCTCCAGAAAAGCTGATTCGGCCAGTGATATTAAATTCTCGTGGATGCGTAAACTTGTTGAATACAACAAAGAAACGAAAAATGCCGAAGATTTTGTTAATTCAGTAAAACTCGATTTATTTTCAGATCAGGTATTTGCGTTCACACCGGGGGGAGATGTAATTGACCTTCCACAAGGCGCTACTCCGATTGATTTTGCATATCGTATTCACTCTGATGTAGGGCATAAAACTGTCGGTGCTTTGATAAACGGACGTATTGCACAACTTGATACCAAGCTTAAAAACGGCGACATTGTTGAAATTATGACTTCAAAAGTTTCAGCACCCCGTCTGGATTGGCTGAACTTTGTTGTGACAAAGCAGGCTGCCTCAAGGATACGTCAGTGGTACAAGAAAAATAAACGTGAAGACCATATTGAAATCGGTAAAGCAAACCTTGAACATGAACTTACCAAAACAGTTTTTGACGAATATGTTAAGAATGGCGAATTTGATAAAGTTGCAAAACAGATGAACTATGTGAGCGGTGACGACTTATTTGCAGCACTTGGTTACGGCGAAACTACCGTAAATAAGATTATTAACCGCCTGCGAAAACCTCCAAAACAGGAAGGACCTGCTAATCATAAACCTAGAAAAGCTTCTGAAAAAGATATTGTCGGGCTGGAAGGGCTTCTTTATTCTTTTGCGAGATGCTGCTCTCCAATTCCGGGTGAACCTATTGTAGGTGTTGTAACACGCTCAAAAGGGGTTACGGTACACAGGCTGGACTGCAAAACGCTTGAAAATATTCCGGTTGAGCGTTTGATTGATATTCACTGGTCAGGTAATAATATCAACAAAACATACAGCACGACGATTCGCATCGAAACAGCTGAGAAAATGGGGCTCTTGAAAGATATTATAGGTGTTGTTTCGGATAACAACACAAATATCAACTCTGCAAACGTTAAATCAAAAGGCAAGGTTGGTATTATTGAACTTGGAATAGAACTTGATAATATTTATACTTTGCGTAAGGTTATGACAGCATTACAATCTATGCCTGATGTATTTAGTGTAAAAAGAATTCAAACATCATACAGTCATGCTCCGCAGCAGTTTACTAAGAAAAATAATAAACCCCAGAAGAAACGCAAAAAAACTTCAAGTTAAGGCTTTTTAGTGCGTTGTTTTACAGCCGCTTTTGCTTCGCATTCCTGCATAATTCTATGTAAGTTGTTTAAATCATATTGAGGCGGTAAATCTTCTGTCAACGGCAGAAAGTATTCAATTTCATAGCTTTCTGAGAATGCGGTTGGCTTCTTAGCACGCTGGAATAAAAATGCATCGCCTCTGTATTTGTTGAATAACTCCAGCAGAGGTTTATTTCCGGGCTCTGAAAGAGGAGAAACGACATCAACAAGCGGTTTGTATTTTTTATCAATGTTTTTATTGTTTAAAATCTTAAACAGCTTGTCATCCAAATCTTTATATGCATTAACGTTTTTACCCATAATCATAAGCTCAAACGGTCTTGTTTCACCGGGAAGCTTAAATAAGAAGTGAATTGCAGGATAGTTAACTTCTGTAAAGTCAAACATATCAGTTCTTACTTCTCTTTTTTCTTTAAGTTTCATGCTAGCCCACTTATCTTCTTGAATACGTTGTAATTGTTCAAGAAAATCAATGGAAGCATAATCATACTGGGATTTTTTAGAATTGCTTAATTTTTGTGTTACTTTAGGGCGTTTGTTTTCGATTTCAATAAGTTCAATTTTGCCCTTCTTTATTGGTTCAATAAATCTTGAAAGAACTTTTTCTACTGATTTTTTTGAACCGTCGCGCATTACGATTTTTGCGCCGTTGAGATCTGTCATAAAATCTAAAATTTCAGCTCTGCAGTTCCACTGTCTTGTAGCACTCTTTTCCCTGATAGACTCGGGAGTTTTAGCTCTGTCAGAAATTTTATAAATAGGATTTTGTGGTTTAAATTGGGTAACCTGTAAATCTCCGAATAATTCATTGAGAAATTTTTGAATTTTAGGCTGCATTGTTTCGGTTATTGCATACACTTCTCTTGCAGCTTTCAATGAAACTCCGTCTTTTCTGGAGGTTAACATTTTAGCTGTGGCACCGAAGGATACTGTATCCTTTAACAATGGCTGCGCCATTGTTAAACCAAAGCTAGATGTTCTGCGCTGCTGCTTTTGCTCTGTAAACGGGGACATTAATCTAAGTCCCATAATTTGCGGGATATTCATGCGTTATTACCTTCTTTTACTACAAAACTATTAAAACCGCTCAATATTTAAAATTGCGCAACTGTAAACATTTGTAAATTAGACAAGTGCCGGATTTGCTATTGATTCTTCAATTCTATTCTCATAACCTGTAAATTCACAAATCTGTCCCGCCCATTCTCTCATAATTTCGTCTTCTTCAAGTGTATAAGGAATAGGTTTTCCGATTTTTACAGTAATATGTTTTTCGAACAGCTTTTTGGCATATCCATCAAAGCCGCAAATAGCGACAGGAACTATATCAGCCTTAAATTTTTTCGCAAACATAATAAAACCTTTGTGTACATGGCTTATAACCGGCTCTTTAATAATTTTGCCCTGCGGGAAAATACCCAGTGACCACGAGGTATTAAAAACGGATTTTACTGTTTTAAATGTTGCGATTTCCGGTTTTTCTCTATTGACTGCAAATCCTCCCAGCGTATGTACAAGAAAGCGCAGCAATTTATTGTCATCATGGAATAATTCCTGTTTTGCCATATAAGCAATGGTTTTCCATGCTGCCAGAGCAATTAGCGGAGGGTCAATATAAGAAACATGGTTGCCTGCATATATAACATTTGATTTCTTGGGCACATTTTCTCGTCCTTCAATCTTAATATTATACATGAGTTTAGTCACCGGATATACTACAGTACCCAGAAACCACATATAATAAAACGTTCTGAACCAGTTATAATCTTTTTCTGTTCTTCTATTGTAATTCTTCTCCGCTTTCATCATTTCCTTCCAGCTATACTTAAATTAAATCTTTTTCATGAACATACTTTATCTTTTTCTACATACTTAAATCCGGTAAGGTCTTCTATTGATTTTTCCCACTTATCAACCATACCGGTAACATCGTCTGTGTAAGGTATGATTTTTCCTATTCTTACTATGATTTTTCCTGTAAAAGGAATTCTTTTAACTTCTTGAGTACCGGTAATTCCAATCGGCAGGATTCCGCACTTTGTACTTTTAGCCAGTGAAGCAAATCCCTTTGTTATGTGGCTGAATTCTCCGGCTTCCTGTCTTGTTCCCTGTGGAAAGATGCCGAGTACCCATCCTGTTTCCTTAAGATTTTTTACTGTTTTAATAGTAGAAACACCGAGTTTTTCGCGGTCTACTGCAAATGCCCCGAGCCAGTCAAGCCACCAGCGCATAAACGGGTTTTCAAAAAGTTCTTTTTTAGCCATGTATGCAACGCCCCTGTTCATTACACCGCAAACCAGGGGAGGATCCAGTGTGGATAAGTGGTTGGCTGCAACAATAAAATTGTTATCAGAAGGTATATTTTCTTTTCCGTAAATTTCTAATCTATAGACAAGTTTAAATCTTATCATATAGAATACATGTGTTACGAGAAACTGAAACATTCTGCGCCAGGCATTATAAAATCTGGCATCTCTTAATGAATATTTATTACCGTTAGTCTTTTTATCATTTGACATATAAAACACCCCTTGTCATGTAGTATTATACTATAAATAACGGTAATAAAATAGTATAGTTAGACAGTTTTATTCTTCTTCTTCGCTTTTCTCTTTTTCTTCTGCAAGTAAATCTTTTATTGATTTCTTATGTTTTTTTGCATTAAGAACAGATGCAACATTAGTCATTGCAAGCGAATTGAGGGTTGCTCTGAGCAGAGCACTTCTGTCAACAAACTCCTGATTGTAGAAATTATTACCTTCTTCTTCGCCTTCTGCCGGCGGAAGGTACATAGCTTCGGAGCCGTACTTGTCCTGACTCATTTTAGCAGCAGTGCCGGAGGGGTCACCGCTTTTGAAATTAAATGCCCCGCCGATTCCATAAAAACCCGCTGATCTGTTATCTACCACTTGTTAGACCTCATGTTAAGGATATTTTATCTTTACATTGTAAATATCCTCATAGCATAATATAACCTCTAAAAGTATTATTTGCTAGTTCGTAACAAAATTGTTACATTGTGAAATGGCGACTCCTGTTTCAATAAACTCTAACCCTTTTATAATCTGATAATCATCACCAGGAATATCGGTATTAACTTCATCACCGAGTACAAAATATGTAGAGCCTGAGCCTGACATTACGGCATTTGGAATATATTCTTTGATTTTTTTGAGCTCTTTGTAGTCATCAAATACAGCGTATTCTAAATCATTGTATAGATATTCTGAAAAATCTTGATTGTTATCAAACGCATTGAGCATTTTCTCTGTCATATTCTTTTGAGGTTTGTTGGTTTTATTTGAATATTTTGTGTAAGCTTCTCTTGCAGATATTCCGAGATTTTTAGGTTTTATAAGCGTAAGTTTCGATTTAACGGGCTTAAGTTTCTTTATCACTTCACCTCTTGATGTTGCGAGTATCGAACCGCCTTCTAAGCAGACATTAAGGTCAGAGCCCAGAGTTTCGCAGAGTTTGTGTATTGTTTTTAGCGGATGGCCTAATAATTCGTTGAGTCCGAAAATAGTTCCTGCAGCATCAGAACTTCCTCCTGCCAAACCTGCTGAAATAGGAATATTTTTGTCTATATAGATTTCTGTCCTGACATTGTTAATGCCTGTTTCTCTATAAAATAATTCAGCAGCTCTGTATACAAGGTTTTTTTCATTATAAGGAATTTCACTGCTATTTCCTGACAGTAAAATCTCTCCATCGCCTTCCCCTACTTTGATAATAAGAGTATCATACAGACTTATTGTCTGCATAATACTTTTGATATTGTGAAATCCGTCTTCTCTTTTATTAACTATTTCCAGCGTAAGATTAATCTTTGCCGGACAATTAACTGTTATGCTATTCATAGGTAAATTATAGCATGAATTAGTTTTTATTTAGTTTCTTCAATGATTGTAAAATCTCGTTGTATACTTCAATTTCGGATTGGCTGGAAAGATAGATATCCTGTAAAAGCTCCTTACGAATACCGGGTGTTGTCTTGTAATTACTAACCCCAAAGTCTTCTAAGCATAAGTTCAATTCTTCAATAATTCTAAATAAATTGTTGATTTGGGGAAACTGCTTACCATTTTCAATATTGCCCAGATTTTTCTCTGACATCTCTAATTTTTCAGAAAGCTCTGCCTGACTAAGTTTTGCATTTTTTCTGGCATTTCTGATAATATTACCTATAAATTTTTTGTCATCATATATCTTCATTATTTCCTCTTTTTTTAAAATACCTAATATATAATGACCTTTTAATCCAACATGTGTCATATTCCATGGATAACCAGAAGCATGTTGCATATTTTTGATTTGTTTATTATAATGTAATACATGTTTCTGAATTAAATAGAAAAGAGAATTATGTAATGAGTAGTAAAACAATTTTATTTATAAGTACGCATCTTATAAATAAAGCTATAATTAGCGAGTATTGTAAAATGTCAGGGATGAGAAATTTTGACTGTATTCTGGTAATTGATAACACTAAATTGCAGTTTCCTGTTTTAAAAGGTTCACCTATTACTTATCTCAATTTCTATGGAAAAAATATAAAGTGTTTTCTATTTGACAGGAAGTTAAATGAAAACTTGGGTTTGCCTATGCTTGCTGCTCATATTGATGAACCCGAATTTGAAGATGTAATGTGGGCTAACGCGGACTATCGTTTTGTGTATGTAAGGAAGTTTTTTCCAAACTATAATTATTACTGGCAGTTTGATTATGATGTTTTTTGTAATGGAAAAACATATAAAACTTTTTTAAATAAATATAATAAAAGAAAAGATGATTTAATAATATGCAATTTCCGCCCTGAAAGCCGTAGTTCTGAATGGTGTTGGGTAAACGGTATCGAGTGGGTTTATGCAAACCAGCAGCTTTACGGTTCTTTTTTCCCTGTATGCCGTATGACCGGCAGGGCGATAGATTTTTTGTACAAAAAACGTTTACATTATGCGAGTATATACAAGCAGAAATTTTCTATTGAAAACAGATGGCCATTGTGTGAATTGTTTGTTCCTACAGAGCTGGCTAATAATGAGTTTTTTTGTTCTACAATTTCAGAAAATACAATACATTTATCGCCTTATAATCTCAATGAAGAGAGGCTGTTTGAGAGGCCTGATAAGAAATTATACCATCCGGTAAAATCTAACAATGATCTAAATGCTCTATACTATCCAGATATAAAAAAATACAGTATATGGCAAAAGATATTTTCTGTAAGTAATATTTATAAAGACCTAAAGAAATATAAGCGAATATATCTTATGTTTTTTAAGATAAATATTACTTGTGATAGGTTTCATTTTTAAGGATTTTGAAAGCTCTGTAAATTTGTTCGACAAGCAGAAGCCTTGCAAACTGATGCAGGAAAGTCATTTTTGACAGGCTGAGCTTAAAGTCTGCACGATTTGACACTGTAGGGGCAATTCCGCACGATGAACCGATTATAAAAACTAGTTCTCCTGTTCCGTTGATTGTAATTGCATTAATTTTTTCCGCAAATTCCTCGGAAGAAAGCTGTTTACCTCCAATTTCAAGTGTAATTACATACGAATCGTTTTTTATATTTGATAAAATTTTTTCGCCCTCTTGGAGAAGTGCTTTTTCAATTAAATTTTCATCCTTAATTTCGACCGGCTGAAGCTCAACAATTTCAACAGAAGCATAAGGTGTAAGACGTTTCATAAACTCGTCAATGCCGTCTTTCAAAAACTTTTCTTTGATTTTTCCGAGCGCAATTATCTTGATTTTCATTTTTTTTTATAACCTTTGGACGGAGTGCATTCCACGCTGCTTCTAGATTATTTTTACTTAATTATTTTGCCATATAAATACTTGTAGAAGGGAACGCAAATTCAATTCCCTCTTCCCTGTATCTTTGAATTATTTTTCTTATAACAGAACTTTTTACCTGAACATAATCTGCCCACGAGGTTCTGGAAGTTTCGCAAACCAATCTTACAACAATTGAGCTCGGTGCCATGTTTTCAATAAAAGCATGAACTCCATCCTCAATGTCGTCATTAGTGTCTGCAATTTCTCTAAGTATTTCACAGGCTCTGTCAAGCTTTTCGTTAGAAGTTCCGTACTCAACATCTACTGAAATATCTATTCTTCTTCTATGAGCTTGAGAAACATTTGTGATTTCTTCGTTCGCAAGCTGGTTGTTAGGAACATTAACAATAAAACCTTCCAGTGTTCTGATTGTTGTAGAACGCAGGTTAATATTTTCAACAGTACCTTCGTAGCCGTTAAACTTTATGTATTCACCAATTTTGTAAACTCTGTCCGCAAGAAGTCCTACAGACCCGAATACATTTCCGATTGCTTCTTTAGCAGCAAAACCGACTGCTAAACCTGTAATTCCAAAACCTGCAATAAGTGATGTTACATTATATCCAAAACTTTGTAAAAATCCTGCAAGCAGAAGGAAGATGATGATTGCTTTTAATATCTTAGACAGAACCGGCAGGAGGTTTAAAAGCGGAGAGTCCGAGTTTTTTAACCGTAATTTTTTTTCTACTCTGGAACTGAAAACATCAATCAGGGTGGAAGTCCCCCATATCAAAATTATATTGACGATAACACCAATGATGAATTTGGCATGTGTTCCAAAAAATTTTGCAATCGGTTCAAAAACTATATCAATCATATTAGTTAACCTCTCCGTTTCCTTAGTTCTTTCAGTTCATCTTGAAATGGGGAAATTGATGTCAATTTATCCATAATTGCCGGCATGTGTTCAACAACAAAGTCGATTTCCTTCTCTGTAGTGAATCTTGACAGACTGAATCTTATTGAACCATGAAGAGCTGTAAATGGTATTCCCATAGCTCTTAATACGTGGCTTGGTTCGAGCGAACCTGATGTGCATGCACTTCCGGAACTTGCACAAACTCCAATATCACTCAGGTGAAGAAGTATTAATTCGCCTTCCACGTATTCAAACCCTATATTGGAAGTGTTTGGTACTCTGTTTTTAATAGAGCTATTCAGTCTTGCATTGAAAACATTTTTCATAATACCTTCTTCAAGCCTGTCCCTCAAACGCTTAACTTCGGTTAATTCAAATTGAAGAGCATCCTGAGCAAGTTCTGCAGCTTTACCCAGAGCGACGATATAAGGAACATTTTCTGTACCTGCTCTCAGACCTCTTTCCTGATGACCGCCGTTAATAAGCGGTGTAAGTCTTACATCAGGTTTAACATATAATGCGCCTACACCCTTCGGTGCATGGAATTTATGGCCTGAAATTCCTAACAAATCAATGTTTGCTTCCTTTACATTAATTGGAAGTTTACCGCTTGCCTGTACTGCGTCTACAAAAAACCTTGTTTCAGGAGAATGAGATTTTATGTAATCTCCAATTTCTTCTACCGGATAAATTACTCCGGTTTCGTTGTTTGCATACATTATAGAAACAAGTGCGGTATCTTTTCTGAGCTTTGATTTGAACTCCTCAATATCAAGTTCGCCTTGGGAGTTTACTCCGATGTAGTCAACTTCGTAACCCTGTTTCTCAAATTCTTTATATGTATTTAAAACAGCAGGATGTTCAACACTTGTTGTAATAATATGGCGTTTTTCCCTGTTACAGTTGAGTACGCCTTTGATAGCTGTACTTGCAGATTCTGAACCGCAAGATGTAAAGTATATGTCTTTCTCATTTTTTGCGCCGAGAAAATCTCTTACTTTAACCCTTGCCTCGCGGATTGCTGCAGCAGGTTTCCTGGCAAAATCATACATGCTTGAAGGATTGGCATAATCCTGTTCCAAGAATGGAAGCATCTCTTCCAAAACTTTTTCATCTACTTTTGTGGTTGCATTATTATCTAGATATATCATTTTTTGTCCCTTTTCCTAACTCCCTCTCCTTGGGGAGAGGGCTGGGGTGAGGGGTTATCCCATAGGGAGCCTCAACCTTTCATACCTGTTCTACTTCTAAGCTGCTGTCGACTTTATCTTTGAGTACTGATTCAACGAAAGCTTTTAATGTCATTGCTGCATTTTTGCACCCGCTGCACATTCCTGTAAGTTTTACTTTAACCTTGTTTCCTTCAACATCAATTAACTCAATATCTCCGCCGTCTTTTTGCAGCTGCGGTGAAATCTGCTGGTCAATAACTCTGCCTATTTTCAAAATCTTTTGTGCAGCAGTCATTACAGGTGCCTGACCTTCTTTTCTTAAATAAGTTTCAATGATATCTTTTATAACACCTTTGCATCTTCCGCAAGCTCCGCCCGCTTTGGTGTAATTTGTAACTTCTTCTACAGTTTTAAGGCCATTTACTTTAATTGCTTCCCAAATCTGATTTTCTGTTACGTTAAAGCAGGTGCATACGATTTTATCACCGCTTTGGGATAAACCTGCTTCTTTTTCTATTTCTTCTTTACCGTAATACTTTTTGAGTGCATCTTCCAGCGCTTCCTGTCCCATAACTGAACAATGCATTTTTTCTTGCGGCAGACCGCCTAATTCTTCAGCAATGTCTTTGTTTGTAATTTTTTTAGCTTCTTCAAGAGTTTTTCCAATAATCATTTCTGTCAAAATGCTTGATGAAGCAACTGCCGAACCGCAGCCAAAAGTCTGAAATTTTGCATCTTTTATAATATTACCGTCTAATTTAATATATAGTTTTAAAGAATCGCCGCATGCAAGCGAGCCTGCTTCGCCGATTAAATCTGCATTATCAATTTTACCGACATTTCTAGGATGTCTGTAATGTTCAAGTACCTTTTCTGAATATTCCCACATTTATATCACCTCGTATCTGGTTGAATTTTCCCTATAATATTTTATTACAAAAGGTGAGAAATGTATATTGTACTATTTTTTATGTTGAAAATAACTCTTCATGACATCAAGAAAAAATTTTAAATCTTCTTCACTGCTAGTATCCAAATATTTCTGAATATCGCTGCGATAATATTTTTGCGGCTCTTGTTCACTGAAATCAAACAGCTCTCTTTCACTTGTTTTTAAAGCCTGAGCGATCCTTTCTAAAGTTTCTGCTGTCATAAAACGTTTACCGCGTTCAATGTTGCTTAAATTAGGGGTATCCATATTAACAAGTTCTGCGAGCGACTCCTGCGAAAGCCCTAATTCTTTGCGGCGTGCTTTTATTCTTGCTCCTAGTTTTTCTTTTAAAGTGTGCATATTAACCCCTTTAATATAAATCTTACTTTTATAATTGCTTGAAAATAAGTTGCTAATATGCTATATACATGTTATTAATATAGTAAATTATGCTAAGTAGACGTTGAGGTATGAATGGGAATGCTAAAAGATATTTGTCAGGATATATTTTCTGTAAAAAATAAGTATGTAGGAGATTTTAAGTTCAAGATTGTAAGAATTTTGGGTTTAAAGCTTTCAAAATCACTTGGATATCAGACAAAAGGGAAAAATAATAAGATTTATATAAATGAAAATTCAGTCAGAAAAGAGTTGAAAAAATGTATTTACGGGCTGCGTATAAATATAAAAGGCGACAACAACGAAGTAATTATAAATACTCCATATAAGTTTGATAATTGCAGCATTACAATTGAGGGGAATAATTCTTCAATATTTATTTCATCTGACGTTGATTTGAGAAATACATGTTTCGTTAGTTATAATTGTTCAAAGATTTTTATCGGTCAAGCCGTTACAATAAACGGGGCTAATATTTATTGTGCCTCAGATAATTCCTGTATTAAACTCGGAGATGATTGTATGCTCTCATGGGGTATTCATATAATTAGCGGAGATTTTCATAATATAACAGCGCTGGAAGGTGGCGAGATTATTAACAAGGGGAAGTTTTGTGAAATTGGAAAACACGTGTGGATAGGCCATGATGCTTCTATTTGTAAAAATGTTAGAATCGCAGATAATAGTATTATCGGGGCACATGCTGTTGTCACAAAAAGTTTTAGTGAAAAGAATTCTGTAATTGCCGGAAACCCTGCAAAAATAGTTAAACAAGGTGTCGAATGGCATAGAGAACGAGTTTAGTTTTCCAGCCTTTTTTGTTCTTGTTTTAAAAATTCGCAGTCAGCTTCCAGCCTTTTGTCTTCCATTGCGTCAATAAGTTCTTCAATGTTTTTAATCTGACCGAGTTCAAAACCTACTTCTGCAAGAAGTACACAGTCGTTGCAGAGTCTGTAATTTTGTCCGTAATGAACAGAGCCTGCAAGCGATTTTGTATCTCCGCATGCTGCGCAGGTAAAGAATTCATTTTCACAATCCGGATTTTCTTCTATATCATCAAGCCGCATCTGCTCAACTACGAGCTGCATTTCTTTTACAACTTCTTCTTTATTTTTCATCTTGTAGTCCTTTCTTTGAGGATGGCTTGGCGTTTTAGTATAAATCTGGAATTTAACTATTGCCATCCGATATTTTATCTACGTGCGTAGCACTAGTCCTTTCTTTGAGGGTGTTATTTCCCTTCGCAGAGAGCTTTCATCTCCTTAACGGCCTGTTCCAAACCTACAAAGATTGAGCGGGCAATAATTGAATGCCCTATATTTAGCTCTACAAGGTTAGGAATTTCGTGCATTCTGCGTACGTTATGGTAATTTAAGCCGTGGCCGGCATTTACTTTTAGCCCGAAATTCTGTGCAAATATTGCAGCGCCTTTTAAGTCTTCAAAAGCTTTTTCTTCCTCAAGAGTACCGAATGCTTCGGAATATCTTCCCGTGTGAAGCTCTATAAACGGTGCACCTGTTTTTGATACTGCGTTTATCTGCTGGATGTCTGGATCGATAAAGAAACTTACTTCTATATTTTTCGCAAGCAAAGGTTTTACAAATTCAATTGCTCTGTCAAGCTGTCCTTCGACATCCAGACCGCCTTCTGTAGTTAATTCCTGTCTTTTTTCCGGCACAAGACAAATAGCATGGGGTCTTATACGGAGTGCAATTTCCTGCATTTCATCTGTCATTGCCATTTCCAAATTCAGGCGTGTTCTCGGAAGCATTCTTATTGCCTCTACATCAGCATCTTTAATGTGGCGCCTGTCCTCTCTCAGGTGGGTTGTAATTGAAGCTGCTCCGCATTCTTTGCAAATTCTTGCAGCAGTAAGTACATCAGGTTCAATCCCGCCTCTCGCATTTCTTAATGTCGCTATATGATCTATGTTTACACCTAATAACATTTTTTCAAAATCCTCATCCTGTTTAGTTTTAATAACGCCGTATAAGTCGGCAGTATCGTAATATTATTATCTGCTGTTTTTCCAATATATTCAACAGCTTTTTCAATATCATTAATAATTTTAATTTTTTCAACCCCTGCATACTTAAGTCTTAACGCCATATCATTGGCTCTTATGCCGGATACTACAATCTCGTTTTTATTATTATTTATAACTTCAAATTCTGCATCCCAGAGCCACGAAACATCGCGCCCGTCAGCATAATTATCATTTATTATTATCAGCAGATTGGAGTCTTTATCAACTGTTTTAAGAACCTCGTTAGCTCCGATAGGGTTTTTGATAAGCTGAATCAGTGTCTTTTTTTCATTCAACTCCTTTACTTCACTTCGTCCAAAGGCAACCTTAAAGCTTGATAAATGTTTATTGATATCTTTAATTTCTAATTCTTTGCAGAGTGCAATTGCTGCAAGTGCATTGTAGGCGTTAAATAATCCTACAAGAGGTATTGTAAAGCTTTCATTTTCTATTTGTATGACCGAATATTCTCTATGAATAGTAACATCAGCTTTATATTTCGGCTCAGGACGTCTAAAACCGCAGCTGCAGTAATAATGCCCCTGCTGTGCAAAAAATTTTTTCTCATACTCTAGAGATTTTCCGCAAGGGCAGTTAAAAGCTTCTTCTACATCAGATTTACCTTTCAGGCTCTCGTCTGCATAATAAACATTTTGTATGCCGTAATAAATTTTGTTACGCCCTTCAAATGATGCCACAAGCGGGTCATCTGCATTGAGTAAAAGTTTTAACCCTCTTTTTTTATTAATTCCTTCCTGAATAAGTCTTTTGGTTGTTGCAAGTTCACCGTATCTGTCAAGCTGATCGCGGAAAAGGTTTGTAACTATCAGATAATCTGCATCAAATTGGTCATAAATTTTTGCCAGATAAGCTTCATCAGATTCAATAACAGAAAAATCAGTTTGTTCGCACGGATTTAGTGAAACGGCAACAGCATTTACAACACCTGTAAGCATGTTAGCACCCATTGCATTATTGATAACGGATTTTCCGCTTTCTTTTATTAGATGGGTAATAAGTCCTGAGGTTGTTGTTTTACCATTTGTACCTGTGACATTAATTTTTGTGCTGATGTAAGGGTTGCATTGTTTGAGAAAATCAGGGCAGAGTTTCAAAACATATCTGCCTATAATGGAGGTTCCCGCAGACAGCCGGGTAAGCTGTAATGCCCTGTAGGCTGTTTTTGCGGCCAGAAGTGAAAAATAAAATCTTAAACTACCCACCAGAATATAATCCTCCAAGTGTATTTTCTTTTATAACATTATAAAATATAATCTTATAATAATACAAATATGGACATAAAAGTATGATTTTTACATTATTTACAGCTATAGTTTTTATTGCAGAAGTAATAATTGCATTTACTATAATATTTCATTTGATAAAACTTGATAAATATTTTATCGAGGCATCGGAATTTATTGCCGCAGCAAAGCCAAAAATAAAGGATATTTCCGGGCTTGCAAAAGGTATTTCAGAACAAATGGCAGAGTTAGTTCCTATTTGGATTGACAATTTAAAAGACCTGCGCAATAAGATAATACTTGCGAAACTCGAGAGTCTAATGTCAGCATTTTTATTTTGGAGTATTAATATAAAAGTCATGAGGAAATTTAAGCAATCAAAATTATTAAAAGCAGCCTTCAAGGGTTTATCCCTTCTCCAAAATGTGATATAATGAATGGGCACAGAATACATAAATAAGAAAGAGGTACATTATGAGTAAAGATAAATCTTCATTCGGCTTTGGCATGGGTCTCTTAGCCGGAGTAGTCGGCGGTATTATCGCAGGTATACTTTATGCGCCGCGTCCGGGTTCTGAAATGAGAGAAAAGGTTAAAGAAACTGTATGCGACCTCGCTGAAAAACATTCTCCAGCTGTAAATGAAGCTAAAAAACAGGCTATGGAATCAATTGACCTGTTGAAATATAAACTTGAAAGACAGTACAAAAAGTTTTCTAATATGCTTAAATCAAAAAAAATGAGAAAAGCAAAAGAACTTGAAGAAGTGTCAGACTTCGATTTTTAATGAAATTGAATAATATAAAGGGAAATAAATGGAAACAGTACAATTATATCAAAGTTTAACTTTTTTGGCTTACGCAACGGGTGTTATTGTAATCCTCGTGGGCGCAATGCTTATAAAGGTTTTATTTGATTTATCAAAACTTGCAAATAATGTTGACGAAACAGCAACGATTATCAAAACTGAGCTAGTACCTACTTTGAAAAATATTAATAAGTCCGTAGAAATCGTAAGCGGAATTATTATCAAGGCAGATGAAGGCGTAAATAAGGTAAAAGAGGCTATAAAAAATTCGCCGCTTCACCTTTTATCAAAACTGTCAACGGTAACAGGAACAGTTGCAAAAGGATTTTTCAACGGGCTGTGTTCAGCATTCAAAATTTTTGCCAAAAAGAAGTAAATCACTTAACCAATATTAAAAATAATAAAAAAAGTTAAACTACAAATGAAGGAGAAAATAATATGTCAGTAACAAAATTTTTAACAGGCTTTGCGGTAGGAGCTGCAATAGGTGCTATAGCAGGTATTCTTCTTGCTCCTAAATCAGGTGCGGAAACAAGAGAAATGATTGGTGATATGGCTTCTGATGTGGCTAGAAAAACAGATGAAACAGTTAAGGATCTTCAAAGAAAAGCCGATAATATAGTTTCAGATGTTCAGGAAAAAAGCGAAGAAATTATGGAAAAAATTCAAGATATGTTAAACAAACAAAAAGAAGGTCTTGAAGGTTAATCCATTAAAAATCTTACTAAAAAGAGGAGAGCTTGCGTTAGTTCTCCTCTTTTTTATTAACATTTGCCGCAATTTGAACAGCCGGCGCAGTATCTTTTCATAAAACAATACTGACATTCATTTTTGAAATATTTTTCTTCGTCTGTTTGATTAAATAGTCCTATTTGAGAATATTGCGCAGGTAAATCCAGTTTGAATACCTGTTCTCTGCTGCTGGTATAATTTATATCCAGCAGGAAAGCTGTTTTTGCCTGATCCTTTTTATTTGTGAATACTGTTTTCTTGCCGTCTTTTATGAAAACATTTCCGGTTTCAAAAAATGAGAAAGTGGTATCTGTTGCTTTGCACTCATCAGACAGTAATTTAACCCATTCAAAGAAGAGCGGTTTCTTGCTTCCGTAGTTTTCACCTCCAGCCCAGACGTTTTCAATTTGTCCGCTCTGTAGAAATTTCATGATGGAAAGTTTGCCTATTAACGGTTCAGCCATAATACCTTTGTGTTTGAAAGGAAGTTCAAGTAAAATAGGCAATCGCTCATTCGCACGTTTTTGATTTTCACAGGTAATATTAAGCCAAACATTTTCCCATCCGCCGTTCCAATCATCCGGAAGACATTTTTCAATTCTGTCCGCGCGTTTTGTTACCAGAATAAATATAACATCAGAACGTTTTTTTATTATTTTCCAGACTTCTTCACGCCAGCAGTCAGCTTCTTTTAGGAAAAAGTCGGAGGTCATGCATACTCTTATGTATTCGCCGCTTTTAATTTTATAATTGCCGTTTCTATCTTTATGAAGCGGGTAATCAAAATTATTTTTGACTTTGTAAATTTCTGCACCATCTTTTCCTCTTAGTGAGTCAAGATAATACATATAACAATTTTCACATCCCTCGCTGATTCTTTTACAGCCGTGCCATGGGTTCCAGATATCTCGCATAATTATAATTTATCATAAAATAAAAAAGACCCGCATTTCTGCAGGTCTTTTAAAATTGCTCCAGGCCAGACTTGAACTGGCACCGAGGGAGAACCCCGATTGGATTTTAAGTCCAACGCGTCTACCGATTCCGCCACTGGAGCGTACAATATTAAGTTTTCATCTTACTCCCGCGGAATCGGTAGACTGCGTCTACCTCCCCTCTCCTCAAACGATACTCAATCGTTCTCGTCGGCAGAGTGCCACTGGAGCGTATAAATATTCAGCTGTCAACACGACAATAATAATATAAACATTATTATAAGTCAAACCCGCTAAACCTATATTTGAAATTAGTATTAGCAGAGTTTGTAAATATTTTCTAAAATAAGCTCTTTAGCCCCAATAATATCAGCAGGCAGCCGGCGGTAATCTCAAGCCATTTTGTCGGAAATTTTTTGAGTTTTCCGCCCAGACCAAAGCCGAGAAGAGAATTTATAAATGTTACAACTCCAATCAAAATGGCAGGTTTAAGTATTCTATTTCCGAAAAGTGATAATGAAATCCCGGCTGAAAAAGCATCAATACTGGTTGCAATTCCGACAAGTAAAAGGCATTTGAGGTCAATGCAAAGCTGTTTTTCTTTCTCTTTTTCAAAAGCTTCTTTTATAAATTTGACCCCAAGATATGTAAATATTGCAAAAACAATAAATCCGGCATATGGTTCAATAAAAGATTTTACGAATCCCGTAAGATAATAACCAATAACCGGCATGAGTCCCTGAAACAAACCAGTACACGCTGCAAGCCGTATTGCATTTTTAAAACGATTTTCAGTAAAAGCCAGACCGTATGAAAAAGATACAACACAGGCATCAATTGATAAAGCTATAGCAAGTAAAATTATTGAAATATAAGACATTATGTCATCCATCTGGTATTTTTACAATTAAGGTGGACTTATAGGTATAAAGTTTATCTTGTAGTTTAATGATTGTCCACCGTCCATTGGTCTACGTGCGTAGCACTAGAACACATCTGTTTTGATAGGGTTTTTAAACTTAGTAATACTGCCCTGGAACAGAAGTTTAACAGTACCGACAGGCCCGTTTCTGTGTTTTGCAATGATAATTTCTGCTTCACCTTTATTTGCTGCTTTTTCAGCCTGCTCTTCTTCGTCGTTTGCGTTTTTGTAGTACTCATCACGGTAAATAAACATTACAATGTCTGCGTCTTGTTCAATGGAACCTGATTCTCTCAAATCTGAAAGCATCGGACGTTTATCAGTTCTGCTCTCTACTGCACGTGATAACTGAGAAAGTGAAATAATTGGAACATTAAGTTCTTTTGCTAAGATTTTTAAACCTCTTGATATGCTGGAAATCTGCTGCATACGGTCTTCTCTGCCGGTACCTTCAATTAATTGCAGGTAGTCAATTACAATTAAACCAAGATTTTTTTCTGCCATTGCAAGGCGGCGGCATTTTGCCCTGATATCTGTGATTGTACATCCTGCGGTGTCATCAATATAAATAGGAGCTTCTGAGAAACTGCTCATTGCAACTGCAAGCTTTTCCCAGTCTTTTGCCTGCATGTTTCCTGTCTTAAGTCTTTGTGTATCAACCTCTGCTTCTGAACACAAAAGACGCTGTACAAGCTGTTTCTTTGACATTTCTAATGAGAATATTGCGACAGGGGTATTTGCACGAAGTGCAACATTTTGAGCAATGTTCAATGCAAATGCTGTTTTACCCATTGCAGGACGGGCCGCAAGAATAATCAAGTCAGAACGCTGCAATCCGTTCATCATTGTATCAAGGTCATAAAAACTAGTCGGAACACCTGTAAGCTTACCTTTGTTATTGTACCGTTCTTCAATTTCTGCGTAAGTGTCATATACTAAATCTTTTATCGGAGCGAGTGACTTTGATGCTTTTTGAGATGCTATATCAAAGATTAATTTTTCTGCAAGTTCAAGAGATTCTTCTATAGGGTTAAGGTCATAACCGGAGGATACGATTTCAGAACCTGCATTAATGAGTGAACGCTTAATTGCTTTTTCCTGAACGATTTTAGAATAATATTCGACGTTTGATGTGGTAATTGTTTTGTAGCTAAGATCGTTAATAAAAGCTCTGCCGCCGACGAGTTCAAGTTTCTGGTTAATGTTTAAGACATCGGAAACAGATACGATATCAATTTTGTCTTCTCCGTTGTAGAGCTGGAGCATGGCTTCATAAACATATCTATGTGCAGGTTTGTAAAACGACTCTGGTCTTAGATGCTCAACAACTTTGTTCATACAGGAAGGGCTTACAAGAATTGCGCCTAGAATTGCTTCCTCTGCGTCAATGTTTTGAGGCATAAGCTGTGATAAATCGTCTGTCTGCTGTTTCTTTTTATTAGTAAATGATGTTGTCATAAAAATCCATCCCCTTAATAAAAGAGTAGCAGTAACTAAGAGCATGTTCAATATATTTTTACAAATCTTGATAATAAATAGCTGTTTATGCTTTCTCTATCTCCCTAACTTTATTTTCGACATTTTGCGCCCAAAAGCGGTTATTACTGCTGTTATTACGGGTATCACTTACAGGACAGTACTTTGCATTTATCTGGTAGAGAGTTTTTAGGGAAACTCCCGATAAACCGGAATTTTTAACATAGCGGTTTGCCAGCATTGAAGCTGTATAATCTATACATTCAGATACATTGTTAAATCTTCTCCAGCCTCGTGAACTGCTGATAGAAGTCACATTAAATCTTTTTCTCGCAAGAGAGGATGTTCCTCCTGATTCGGAAATTGCAATTCCTGCAAGAACAGCTGCACTAATGCCGTACTTATTCTGAGCATCAATAAATGCCTGTCCTTGCTCTGATAATACGCCTTTACCTTTTAGATATTTATTTAAATCCTCTGCACTCCCGCTGTAAGGCTTGGTTATATCTCTTGAGTAATTACCGTATATTTCTCTCATTTGTTCATCACTCATCTGTGTCCAGTGTAAATTTTTAGCACTGCTGTGTGATATTTTAGGGTTTTGTTTAGGCTCCGCTTTAGAAATTTTTGGTGCGGGTTTATTTTCTGCGACAACTGCTTTGGGTGGTATAGCCTCCGGTGCAGCAAGATTTACTATTAATTTTGTACCAACTTTTACGTTATTAACGTCGTTAATATTGTTAAGGCAGGCAATTTGTCCGATTCTTTCATTTATCGAACGTGCATCATGCGGCAAGCCTTCTTTGCGCAAAGCATTTTTTGCGATTGCGTATAAAGAATCTCCGCGTTTTATTTCATGCAAATCAGCTTCTTCTGTTTTAAAATCTTTTTTGAGTTTTTCCGGATCATACTTGCTTCGGATGTTTTGAATTGCTGCGTTATATGCTTTTGCTGGCGTATTACCATCAGCTGCAACTTCAACCTTATAATTCTTCTCTATAAGTTTTGATTTTAATTTATCTATTTCGTTTGCATCAAGTATTTTATTGCCGTTGTCTATGCTTTCAAAGAAGTTACCAATATCCTCGCCAAGTTTTTTCTTGATATTATCAATATGTTCACCGGTATTGATATTAACTGTTCCACCATTTTGTAATTTGACATTAAGTCCAGACATCGTTCAGTATCCTTTCGTTAATAATAAAATCTCTTTCTGTTTGATATAACGGCATATTTTTTTCAAACTTTAGAGATATATATGATTTTGTAATGAAAATTTACAAAAAAGAAATCCTACATCGTATAGATGAGATTTGTTAACTTAGTCTAAAGAAAATAAAAAATATGCCGATAAAAATAATATGGAAAACCTCAGTGGTTTTTCATACCTCCTCCCCAAGTCTGGTAGCCGTTCTCAAATGAAACGGCTTTTTTTTGCGCGAGTGAGCGGAGGGCGCAGGCTGGCGTCGGCTTGCGGTGAGCAAGACAGTGCTACGCACGTAGACCAATTGTCGGGAAACAAAAACCTACACCAGAGCTGATTCTACTTCTCTTGCATATTTGTTAACGTTTCGTGCCCAAAGAGAGTTTAAATCCTTCTTATCTGTCGGATCTGAGCTCGGGCAGTATTTCGCATTAATCTGATATAACTTAGTCAGAGAGCGCCCTTTGTTATTAACATAGCCGTTTTTTAAGAAACGAGCCATGTCGTCAATACACTCTGCCACGCTGCTATATGTCTTAAATGTTGTGGAGCCGGGTATTCTAACTCCGCCGACATTCTTCTTGTTTTTTGCATTAGGGCTTGTCCCTTGTGCTGATTCGTTCATTGCAATTCCAATTAGCGCAGATGCGCTAATGCCGTACTTATTCTGAGCATCAATAAATGCCTGCCCTTGACCGCTTAAAACGCCTTTTCCTTCAAGATATTTATTTAAATCGGCTGCTGTGCCTTTATAAGGTGTAGTGATATCTCTTGTGTAATCACCATAAACCTGACGCATTTCTGAGTCTGTCATTTCTGTCCAATGCTTAGCTTTCAGCGATGCAAGCGAAGTAGTTCTTGTGCTTGATAAGCTTGAAGGCTGATAAGTTGCAGGTGTTGTTTTTGTTTTTGCTGCTTTCGAAGTTTTTGTTTTTGTACTGGAGAATGTGAAATTATAATCAGAAGTTTCAATTGATGGTACTGTTACTGAATTATTTGAACTCTTTACAAAAACATCACCAAATGCTGGCGGACTGGAATAGGCAGGAGTCTGCCACTTATCTGTAGGAAAGAGTTTGTTCATATCTATATTGAAACTCGGCGCCGGCATTGCAAAATCAGGCATTAAAGGGCTGAAGCCAATACCGGACATTACATTTGGAACCAAAAATAAACTTGTATTGTTCGGGAAAGGAGATATACAGCTTGTATAAGGCATGAAGAAAGGATTAAAACAGGAGTTAAACTGGAAAAATCCGCCCCAGCCGCCCATACAACCGCCAAAAAACGGATTGTTGCTAAACATTCCGTGCATAAAGCCATGTGTGAAATTGTTCCAGAAATTATGTGCGCTCATAAAAATATCCTTAATTATATAAAGTCTTCAAACTTGTAAAAATTGCGTAAAATTGTAAGAAAATGTTACATTTATGTTATAATGAAATAGCAACTTAAGAGGGAGAACTATGAATAAAAATCAATCAATCGGGATGTACGTAATTTTAGGAATTATGGTTCTGGCATTTATTTCAATGCTGTTTTCCGGACCTACTTCCAGCACAGAAGAGCTGTCATATACTGCTTTTCTGCAAAAAGTTGAAAATAAAGAAATTAAAAGCGTAGATATGGGTAAAGATGCTCTTATTGCACTGCCTGTGAAACAGCCGGAAGCTAAGAAAACAAATTCTAATCCTTTATACGGAGAAGTAAGGCCGCCAAAACTGCAGTACAAAGTTGTACTCCCTGAAAATTCTGATGTTCTTTCAAAACTTGAGCAGAATGATGTTGAAATCAGCGCCAAAAGAGCTAATGAATCGAACTCCGCATTTGGCATGGGTTCATCTTTAATAACAATTCTGCTGGTTTTAGGTTTCATAATGCTTATTATAAAATCGATTCAGGCAGGCGGTGCTCAGGCAATGTCTTTTGGTAAAAGCCGTGCCAAGATGCTTATGGACAGCAAAGTTAAGACAACATTTGCTGATGTTGCGGGTATCGATGAAGAAAGAAAAGAACTTGAGGAAATTGTAGATTTTCTTAAGCATTCAGATAAATATGTTAAACTAGGTGCAAAAATACCTAAAGGTGTACTTTTAGTAGGTTCTCCCGGTACAGGTAAAACCTTGATGGCAAAAGCTGTTGCAGGTGAAGCAGGGGTTCCGTTCTTCTCAATAAGCGGTTCTGACTTCGTAGAAATGTTTGTCGGTGTTGGTGCTTCGCGTGTAAGAGATTTGTTTGAACAGGCTAAAAAACACCAGCCTTGTATTGTATTTATTGATGAGATTGATGCTGTAGGGCGTCAGAGAGGAGCCGGTTTAGGCGGCGGTCATGACGAAAGAGAGCAGACACTTAACCAGTTACTTGTTGAAATGGATGGATTTGATGAAAATACTAATATAATAATCCTTGCTGCGACAAACAGGCCTGATATCCTTGATAACGCGTTATTACGCCCGGGCAGATTTGACAGACAGATTGTTATTAATAAACCGGATGTACTTGGAAGAGAACAGATTTTGAATGTTCATGCCAAGAATAAACCGCTTTCTAAAGAAGTTGATTTGAAAACACTTGCAAAGCGTACTCCGGGCTTTACCGGCGCTGATTTGCAAAACCTGCTGAATGAAGCTGCGCTTCTTGCTGCAAGACATGATAAATCAGAAATTGAAATGCCTGATTTAGAAGAAGCAATTGATAAGGTTATGGCCGGGCCAGAGAAGAAAAGCAGAATTATATCAGATGAAGAAAAAGAAAATACTGCATATCATGAAGTCGGTCATGCTCTTCTTGCGAAACTTCTTAAAAACTGCGACCCGCTTCATAAAGTTTCAATAATCCCGAGAGGTATGGCACTGGGAATTACACTTACTCTTCCTGAAAAAGACCATTTGACTATGCGCAAAAATCAGCTTCTTGACAGAATCGCAATGATTTTAGGCGGAAGGGTTGCAGAGGAGCTTATTTACGGTAAGGACAATGTGACAACAGGAGCTTCAAATGATTTGGAAAAAGTTTCCAATCTTGCAAGAAGTATGGTTACAACTTACGGTATGAGTGAAAAAATGGGTAATCTTGCTTACGGCAAAGATCAGGAACATGTATTTATGGGAAGAAATTTCGGTAATACAAGAGATTTCTCTGAGGAAATTGCTGCTGATATTGATAAAGAGGTTAAGAAGATTGTTGATAAACAGTATGATTATGCAATGCAGCTGCTGAGCGAAAATAGAGATATGCTTGAGCATATTGCTAAAAATCTTCTGGAGAAAGAAACTCTGGATGAGAAGGAGTTTGAAGATTTAATGAATGAAGTAAAGAATAAGCGTGAGGGAGAGTTTAATGGATAGAGATGAACTTATTTTCAGCGAATACAGATTGTATTCTGAGCAGAAAGAAAACTTTATTGAGAGAAATTTCAAGACTAACCGTTTTTACATGGCCTCTGTATTTGTGCTTATTGTCGCTTTAATTTACACAGGTAATGTGATTTTCTTAAACAAAATCTCCGCAACACTTGTATTTGCGCTTCTGGGAGTTTCAGTGAGCGCACTCTGGTGGATGAATGTTGATTCTTACAATACGCTTATCAAGGTGAAATATGCAAATGTACTGGAGAAAATAGAAGAGAAGCTTCCTGTAAAACCTTTCACTGATGAATATAAGGGAATTGATGATTTCCGCAGTAATAAGATTTTTATGTTCTCTGATATTCAGAAACTTATTGCTGTTGTAACAGCTTTGTTCTTTTTTGCGGTTTGTGTTAGTGAAATAACTCCGCTGGTGATGAATTTGTTTAATAAAGTTCTGGTCATTGTATCAAGATTGAAGGGTGGTATTTAAATGGCCCGTAAACAGGAATATGGAATGGCTTTGAACTGGAATTATGTAATAATTTCAGTAGTAGTTTTCGTAGTTCTTACTGTTCTGGTATTATATATGCCGAATTTGCGTGAGTTTGATGCAAATGTTCTTCATTCAATCCGGCTTGCGCTATCGCCTTATCCTGCTTATATTCCGCAATTTATTTCAAGTTTCGGGAGAGATTATCATATGCTCTGGCCTCAAATCGCTGCCGGAAGCGTTCTTGTATCTGAAAAAAGATATATGAAAGCTTTTTTGCTGATATTTTTTACTCAAGCAAGTTTTGTAATAACTGATTTTATTAAAAATTTTGTATGCAGAGAAAGACCGTGCGTATATCCCGGTTTTAGTTTTCCTTCCGGCCATTCTTCTACTACAATGTGTTTTTATGGAATACTAATATATCTGGTTCTGCATTATGCAAAATCAGATTTTTGGAGATATTTTTTGACAGCACTTTTCGGGGTATGGATTTTTATGGTTGGAATTTCAAGACTCTGGTTAGGCGTTCATTTCCCTGTGGATGTAATTGCAGGAATGTTTCTAGGATTTATGCTGGTAAACTTGTATATTATTGTGTCTAAATCGCTGAGCAAATAATAATTTATCCCCGAACAGTTTTAAGCATATATCTGGTGCATTTTTTTGAATCGTGTGATTGATGTGCAATCTGCCAGCACTCTTCTGTAACTCTTTGGTAAGCTTGTTTATCCTCAAGATAGCTTTCAATCTTAAAAATTAAGTCTGAAAAATCTTCGTAGAACGGCATGTGACCTTCAAATAAAGCAAGTTCTTCTCTGTAGTCGCTAATCATTAAGCGTTTGCAGGCTGCTGCCTGAAATGTACGGTAGTTGAGAGAAGAAATCCCCTGCGCGTTTATGTTAAACAATATTTTAGAATTGTTTATAGCTTTTGCCATATCCTGTTCATTATCAATAAATCCTCTGTAGCAAAGGTCTATAAGCTCCGGATATTGAGCTCTTTCCCTTGCGTCACGGTAATGTCTGTCGATTGCGTACCACGCAATATTAAGGTGCGGGAGCTTGGTAATTAATTCTTCAAAAAAACTGAGTCTGTAATCAGTATCAAGTCTGCCTGCAAACATAATATCAAATTCCGGTTCAATGCCAAAATCCTGATAGACATCGAAATTAACAAAATGAGGAAGATAGTTTATGTTTTTGAAGTTTTCGTATCCGGTAAGTATTTTATCCCAGTAAAAAGTGTAGTTGTCATCTGCTTCAAGAAAAGGCAGATATTTTTCCCATTCAGGCCCGGATGTTTTGCTTCTTAAATCATCAGAAAAATAGTTTATAGAAGGCACATCAAGGTTATTATCGACTTTAATCTTTAAACCGGAGTAATCATAGCCTGCTATGTATTCAAATTTTCGACGAAGAGTTTGTTTAAGATTTTTATCAAAGAGTTCATCATAGACAATTACATTGCAGTCATTTTGCCTGAAGCCGTCAATGATACTGCTCATTGTAAGCCTGCCCCCGATACTTTCGGGAAGAATTGCTAAAATCTTTCTCTTTCTCATCTTAGTATTATTTTAACATTTTTGAGTAAGCTTTACAAGGTGAACTGCTTTATGTATACTAGAGTGGTGAAAAGTAAGCGTCTGTAGCTCAGTAGGATAGAGCGGAGGTTTCCTAAACCTTGTCTGCCGTGGGTTCGACTCCCTCCAGGCGCATTAAAAACAAGGAGGGCATTTGCCCCTCCTTGTTTTTAATATTTTGTGATGGAAGATTGGTGAATATAACTTATCAGACCGTTTTGAATTATCTTTCAATTTGATATGTGTCGAAATGTCTCTGAGATTGAGACAAAACACTTGATGTTTTTGCAAACAAGAGCAATTAATGTGTATGTAAGGATTTTTGAATATGACATTCACACCAGAAAAATCAAAACAAATCGCATTAGCAAGATTAGATTTAATCCACAAATGGCTTGAGTTCAGAAAGAAATCAACAAATAAACTTCAAGCAGATTATGATTTTGTAAAATTGCATAATACTTCAAATTCTCATCTATTTGAGATTTTAGGAAAAATTTCTCGTGGAAGTTTACATCGCTGGTATGCAATGCAGGATGAGACAGAAGATTACACAAAGCTTTTGCCTCAGTACAAATATTCTAAAATAGATGAATATAGAACTGTCTTAACGGTCGAAGAAATTAAAATATTTATGGGGCTACTTCTACACCCTAATCGGATTTCAATAGGCAAAGCAACTGCTTTAACAAAATACAAATTAAAAGAGCAAGGGCAAAGTTTTATTCCTGCAGACATTACTTTTAGAAGATATGCAAAATGGTTTAAGGATAACAATTACGACAAATGGATTTTGACTCGTGATGGCGAAAACGCCTTGTCCAATAAAGTCGAACCGTATATAAAACGTGATGCATCGCTTTTAGAAGTCGGGGATATAATTGTCGCTGATGGGCATAAACTTGCCTTTCAAGTGATAAATCCATTTACAGGGAAACCTTGCCGAGCAACACTTGTTGGCTTTTTAGATTGGAAATCAACTGCACTTGTCGGTTACGAAATTATGCTTGAAGAAAATACGCAATGCATCGCTTCAGCACTTCGTAACACAATAATCAATCTTGATATGATACCAAAAGTTGTATATCAAGATAATGGTAGAGCATTCAGAGCAAAATATTTTACTGTTGATAAGGGGTTCACAGAATTAGGATTTCAAGGTCTTTATTCAAAGCTAGGAGTAGAAACGGTTTTTGCTCGTCCTTATAATGCCAAAGCAAAAGTTATTGAAAGATTCTTTAAAGAATTTCAAGAAAGTTTTGAAAAACTTGGCCGAGTTATATCGGAAGCAACATTCAGAATAAACCAGCTTGTATGATGAGAAATGAAAAACTACATAAGAGTTGGCACAATGAATATATTCCAACAATCGAAGAAACAATAAAAATGACCGATATGTGGTTGAATTTTAAGAACTCTCAACCTTGTCCTAATGTTCCGGATAAAACAATTGCTGAAGTATTATCCGAAAGAAAAAGGCAGAATATTGATATTAATACTCTTGATGATTTAATGCTTGCAACAGAAGTCAAAACAATTCAAAGGAACGGAATCAGGTTTTTAAATTGGGATTATTTTGATGAAAGATTATACGGATTTAAGAGCAAAGTCTTAATAAAATACAACCTCTTTGACCTTACAAGTATTAAGGTCTACACCCCAAAAGGTGAATACTTGTGCACCGCAGAGCGAGTAACCGAAACTCATCCAATGGCAAAAATCTTAGGAAACATAAAAGATTTTGAAGATTACAAGCAGAAAATTGTAAAACAAAGACAATTAAAAAAGAAAACGATTAGTTCAGTAAAACAATATTTAAACAATGAAGAAGTAAAATTCATAGAACAGAAAATGGCTGAGCCAAAAGAAATTGAATTCAAACCTCGTTCAAATACCGTTCAAACCCTGTTCAAAAATAATTCAGAAAAATATGAGTATCTCATAAAAAATAATCCTCAAGATAAATGGATTGCAGAATTTAAACAAACAAAGGAGTACAGACTTTCATATGAATAAAATTTTTGTAAAAACTCAAAACGTCAAAAACTTTATAGGCTTAGTGGAAAATCTACAAAACAAACCTAAAAATATTCCTAAAATGGGATTGGTTTATGGCGAACCGGGACTTGGCAAATCTCAAACAGCATTATGGCTTGCTTATAAATACGAAGGGGTTTATTTAAGATCATCAAACTTAATGACAGGCAGATGGCTGCTTGAAGAAATGGTAAAGGAGCTTGATGAAATACCAAGATTTTTAACTTCTGATAATTTTAATATCGTGGTCAAAAAACTAAAAAAGAATCCACAAATAATTTTTATTGATGAGATTGATTATTTGATGAATAACTACAAAAGCATTGAAACACTTAGAGATATTCACGATGAAACGGACTGTCCGATAATATTTGTAGGTATGGGATTGACTCACCGAAAACTTGAAAGATATAAACATTTGTATGATAGGTTTTCTGAAATTGTGAAGTTTGAAACATTCGGGGTAAACGATATTGGACAAATTATTAACCAACTTTCTGAGATTCCATTTACCCCTGATGCCGTTGAATATATCCATACAAAATACAATAGCTTCAGACAAATAGTTCAACTGATAAACCAAATGGAAATATTTGCTAAAGACAATAATTTGACGGAAATCACTAAAGAAATTATGGAGCAGATAGTATGAACATAGAAAAACTTGCCAAGCATTTAAAAGAATTTACACTTGATGAAATCGAAATGATTGTTGAATGTGATTGTAAAACAGAACTTGAAAACCTTTTGAACAAGAATAAAATAGTCTTTGAACAAGGGGAGTATAAATATGCGGAAGCTGTTAAAGAGAAAACTTTTGAATTGTATCCAAAACCAAGCTTTAGAAAAAATAAAAATCTTACATTTAACAATGTTGCAGAAAATTATCTTGCGGATAGAAAACTGACAAAAGATACTTTGAAAGGTTATAAATCACAGTTAAAATACAACATTTTGCCATATTTTGGCAAAATTCAAATCAATAAAATCACCTATGAAATGATTGTAGATTTTATGCAAAAGATGAAAGAAAAATACAAACCAAAAACCGCAAGCAATGGGGTTACATTGCTTGGAAGTATTTTAAAATACGCATTTGAGCAAGGATTAATTAAGTATAATCCTTATTATGGTGTTAAAAATTCAATGTGCAGATAGGAGTTAATATGACTAAAATGAAATATTAAAAACAAGCTGAAAAAATGTATGTTTATGACAAAATCTCTCTTGATATGATTGGCACAAAACTAAACCTTTCACGCAGGACTTTGTTTTACTGGAAAAAGAAATACGAGTGGGATAAGAAGAGGTTTGAAACTGAACGTAATCAAGAACTTTTTAGCGAAGAACTTTTTAATTTTGCCCAAAAATTAATGCAAAAGATTTCTGATGATATCGATAATAATAGGCAAACTCCGCAATCTGAAATCTATTCGCTAGGGAATATCTTGAAGAATTTACCACAAGTTAAGCAATATGAAAACTCTAATCAAAAATCCAAACAACCAAAGTCAATTGGACAATTAAGTCACGATATGATTGAAAAGATTGAAAGAGAAGTTTTAGGATTTGAATAACTATCTGAACAACGATTTTTATGTTACTTTAGAAAAAAGGAGTAACAATATTTCATTTGATTCAAGAATTTCTAAACTCACAACTATTTGGAATTATATTAGGTGCCATATTAACTGGTGGTTTTACTTTGCTGATGGACTATTATAAATCAAAAAGAGAAGAACATATTTATCTAAAAAGAAAACGTGAAGTCTTGTATCAGAAAATGTATGATTTTTCGATGCGTTTTGAAAAAGATATTCGCACTAAAAAATGTGTAAATATGTCAAAAGGTACAAAGGATTTATGGAATGAAATCCAAATAGAAAGTATTTTCGGTAAACAATCAACGATGGCATGCTTTTATGACTTGTATGAAGATTTACAAAACAATTTAGAATTATCATCAAATATTCTAGAAGTGCATAAACAAAATAATGGAAGAATATTAGATTTTTATTCTGTTATTAAACAAGAACTGGGGATTAAAGATTAATATATGGATAAAAACTTTTCAAGAGAATGTGATATTGCAATTACTTCTGGTGATATTGAGAAAATAGATGAATTAATAAATCAATTAAAAAATTTAGAAGAAAATACCGAACGAAGTCCGCTTTTAACTCACATATGGTATTGTATTTCTAATTTATATTCTACAAAGGCAAGAATATTTTGCGAAGATATTTCAAATTGGCGAAACCAAACATTTCCAGTATATACTGTTCAATCTACAAACTATATGAGGCGAGCATATAGGGAATATTTTAGAAATAATAATGTAGGTATGTGCTTTGAAATTCAAACAAATCTAGCAAATATTTATCACCGATTTTGTCGTGACATTGAAGCTATTTCTTTATGGTCATTTGATTATTCTAAAGCAATAAATTCTGATTCTATGTTTGTAGCACCTTTTAATAAAGCGAGAACTCTCATAGTATTAAATTCATATTTAGGATTTCCATATAACGCAGATTATTCTATGGAAGCATATCGATTAATTAAAGAACTTTCAAATAATAAAAATAGTATTTTTCATAATAGGATAAGACAAGAAATCGATACAACTTCTTGGGTTGCTGAATTATTACAATGGGGTAACCGATTTAAGGAAAAACATATGGCTCTTAAATATGTCTCTGAACAAATTAAGTTTGATTGTATAAAAGAAAAAGAATACAGAGATTGGTGCTTACAAAATACATTATTTATTAATCCACTAAATGATATTACACAAGAGACAATTGCAGCAAAAGATACATTAGAATTTCCTAATTATATTGTTGAAGTTGGCGAAGGACCATTTTTAAGTGTAGCATTCTCAGATATTAAAAATAGATTCTGTAAAGCTAGATACTTATTTTATAGTGGGTTGCATGAAAAATATCCTAATTGGCTTGAAAAAGATTTATATTTAACAAGTTCTTTAGACCTTGTTGATTTTTCAACCAATACTGAAAATATTAAAATGGCTTTTAAATTATGCTTTGGAATATTAGACAGTATTGTCGTTTTGCTAGATAAATATTTTGAAACTAATTATAATGGAAATATTTATTTTAAACCAACTTGTTTGCAAAAGATTTTTCAAAATATTCAAAACCCATATATTGATGCCTTATTTTGGCTATCTTGTGATTTAACTGATAGTTCAAAACTAAAAGACTGGCAAGTGCCAAATCCGGATGCATATATCCTTAGAATACTTAGAAACAATTTAGAACATGGGTGGGTAAGAATTTCAGAAACCAATCTTCATATTTGGAAGGGAAAGCATGATTATGCAAAGTCTATAACGAAAGAAGAACTAGAAGTTACGACAATGGAAGTATTTCGTTATACAAGGTGTGCAATTATGTATCTGATTTTCGCTGTTACATATAATGAAAAGTTTAGGAATTTAGATAATCATGAAATGGTAGCAAATATGGAGGTTCCTCAGTATATTCCATAATTTCAATAATTTGTATTTAAATTATATGTAATTTTTTCCTAATCTTCATCAGAATCATAGTTAATAAAAATACAATTCATTGTATCGGATTGTCTTCTTAAATCTTTAATAATTGGTGTGAGATTATATAACTCTTCAATTTCTCTCAGGGGAGAGCAAAAATAATCTAATACAACTGCGATATTGTAGATATAATCTGCTAATTTTTCCATTTGTAGAAACTCTTTTTTATTAAAACTATAATCTTTAATTTCTTCCATAATTTTGTACTCCTTTCGCAAGAAACACATTACAATGAAAGAAAAAATAAAGTATAAGAATTCCAAAAAACGAAACAAAACAACACATTTGAGGTGTTACTATTGACAATCAGGTAAAAATAATATATTATCAGGTCATATTAGGTCTAATTAGGTATTGTTATGTTAGAAAATCTCAATATCAAAATAACAAATCAAATGCTTTCTATCATCGCAGAAATAGATGAGTTTAAGGGTAGTTGGAAACTTTTAGGACAAATGGCTCCTGAAAAATTACAAGCATTAAAAAAAGTTGCAACAATTGAAAGCGTTGGTTCTTCAAATAGAATTGAAGGGAATAAACTTTCTGATAAACAGGTTGAAGAACTGCTTTCAAGAATAAACAAACAATCTTTGGCAAACAGAGACGAGGAAGAAGTTGTCGGTTATGCAAAGCTTGCTGATACTATTTTTGAGGATTGGGAGGTTATTCCACTCTCTGAAAATTACGTAAAGCAGTTGCATAAAATTTTATTAGAATTTTCTTCAAAGGATGAAAAGCATAAAGGCGAATATAAAAAGATTTCTAATGCTGTCGCTGCTTATGACAGTGAAGGCAAGGAATTGGGTGTTGTTTTTGATACGGCTACACCTTTTGAAACACCTTTAAAAATGCAAGAACTAATTTATTGGACTAACAAAAATTTGGCTGACAGATTTTATCATCCATTGATTGTTATTGGAGTTTTTGTGGTTAATTTTCTAGCAATTCACCCTTTTCAAGACGGAAATGGCAGATTGTCACGTGCTTTAACTAATCTTTTACTATTAAAATCAGGTTACTTGTATATTCCATATAGTTCGACAGAATCAATAGTTGAAGATAACAAAGAAGCTTATTACAGAGCCTTAAGACAAACTCAAATAACCTTAAAAACTAAACCTAATTACCAACCGTGGTTGATGTTTTTCTTGAAAACTTTGCAAAAACAGAAAATCAGACTGGAATACAAATTAGAACATACTGAAACCAAAAGATCATCTAATTTAGATTTACCTGACGTTTCAGCAAAAATAATGGAAGTTTTTGAAACAAAAGATCGTGCAACAATTTCCGAGTTGTCCGAGCTAACAGGAACTAATATTAATACAATAAAGAAACACTTAGCAAATTTGGTTGAAAACAATTATCTAATCCAACACGGCAAAACCCGCGGGGTTTGGTATACGAAAAATTTATATTATAATTAAAAAAAGGAGAATAGTTATTTTTTTAGAAGTATTAAAAAAAACTAAGATATATGAGCTTCTGGTAAAAAAAGAAAATGAATTAGATGACCATGAAATCTCTGAGAATATAAAAATTATTTTATCAGAATCTATTCCGATTCTTGCCCAAACAAGAAACTATTTGCCTGAATATACTCTTCATGACTATACTCATTCTATTTCTATTCTCAATATTGCGGCTAATATTATTCCTGAACAAACTTTAAATAGTTTAAATAATATTGAGTTATCTTTAATAATATTTTCTGCATTTTTGCATGATATTGGAATGGCTTGTTCTGAAGAAGAAAGAAACAAAATTATCAATACAGACGATTTTAAACGATTTTTTAATTCTTATGAAGAAGATGAGATTAATTTTATTTTTTCTGAATATATTAGAAAAAACCATGCGAAAAGGTCTTATGATTTTATTATTAAAAATTACAAAAACAGAATTAAATATAAGAACATTGAATATAGCGAGTTAGCAGCAAATATATGCTTGGGCCATTGTCTTGATATTTCTGATTTAAAAAACGAAAACTTGTTTCCTAAAGAAGAACTTATTGAGTCTTTTGAATGTAATATTCATTATATCGCAATGATATTGAGGCTTGCAGATTATTTAGATATTTTTCCAAACAGAGCTCCGATAGCTTTATATAACTTTGTATCACCTCAAAACAAAATCAGCATTTTAGAGTGGCAAAAGCATATGAGTATTTCAGGTTGGAAATTTACTTCTAATGAAATAAGAATTGCCGCTAATTGTAAAAATATTGATTATGAAAGAGCTATAAGAGAAACATTAAAAGGAATTAATGCTGAAATAAAAAACGTTTATAATGCATTAAAGGACTATAATTCTGATATATCAAGTAAATACAAATTTTTTATTAACGAAGATATAAGTTTTGATGATATTAAAAACGATGGCTCATATATATTTGACAATCTTGAATTTAAGATTGATTACAAATCAATTTTAACTTTATTAATGGGAGAAAAGTTATATAACTCTCCTGAAATTGCATTAAGAGAACTACTTCAAAATTCAATTGACGCTATAAACTTTAGAAAAAGACTTCAAAAAGAAAGTTTTGAACCTAAAATAGAAATAAATTTTGATGGGCAGACTCTATCTATTTCAGATAATGGTATTGGAATGGACGAATATATATATTTAAAAAATATTTTTTAAATGTCGGTAAAAGCTTTTATAAAAGTAAAGATGCAAGTTCTTTAGTAACCGATTATGATTATATAAGTGAGTTTGGCATTGGTGTATTATCAAGTTTTATGGTGGCAGACAGTATAGAAATCGAAAGTAAAAAGTTTAGTGAAGATACTAATAATCCACATACTCCAATCTGTATAGAAGTACCTACTGCATATGGATATATGATTAAGAAAAAGTCTTTTAAACAGCAAGTAGGAACAAAGATAACTTTAAAATTAAAAGAAAATCACCCATTTAAAAGTATAACAGAATTGATTTCTAAAATATCCCCTTTTGTAAATTATAACATCACAGTAATTGAAAACGATAAAGAAATAATACTCAAACCAAAAGTCATAAATAAAAGTCTTGCAGACGAAATTATGAAACCTTATAAATGTGATGTATGCTTAGAAATTGATTTTTCAAAATCTGACAATGAGGTTTTAAAAGATATTGAAGGGAAGGTATTTTTTATTTCTCCAAAATCTAATAACTATAATATGGATGATTGGTCTTATAAATTAAAAAGATTTACATATCAAAATGGATTTTTGATTGAAAATCCTCGCGATAAGTATAGTAATGAACTTGATATCTTTCCGCACTGTGGGGATGCCGTGATTGTTGCGAATTTTAAGGGAAAATCAAGATTAAATGTTAGTGTTGATCGTTCTCATTTTATAGAAGATGATAAATATCGTATGATTGAGAAATTAATTGAACAAGAAATTGCAAAAAAATTATATGAATATTTATTACCTTATCATGAAAAGTTTTCTGTAGAAAAATATTATAAATTACAGTATGAATTTTTGTCAAAATTTAGTATAAATTTAGATTTTTTCTTAGATAAACAAAAACTATCAACTATAATATATGTTGGTTTATTTACAAATGAAGGTACAATCAAATATATATCATTATCCAAATTGTTAGAATATGATTTAATTATTCATCCAGGAATTTTTTATAACAAAAAAGATCCATACGATTATTCTTTTAATAGAATAGAGCTCATCAAAGAACTTAAACAGATTTTTGTTAAAGATTTCAATATACCTGTGCTTGGATTATCTGCAAGCAATGTAAATGTAGATTCTCTGTTTTTGGGGGATAGGCAACCTTTTATAGATGCGCTCATTTTGACAGAAACAAACTATTATGGCATAGTGGAGCTGTTAAATATTACAATAAAGGAAGATACAGAAGCTGACTTTACTGAAAAGCTAGGAGAATTCAGATTTGTAAAAAATATTTTTTCTCCTAATAAAAATAATATACCGTTATTTGCTCAGAATGAATTTGAAGATATTTATTTCAATTTGGGTCATAATTTCTTTAAATCATTTTTAAATAAAAAATATTACTCTTTTGAAGAAAAGAATAAATTAATTGCATCGTTGTCACCTTTGTTAGAAATAAATATTTATAATGCCAAGAGAAAATACAAACAAATTTTTAAAAAAGTTTGGAAAAATCTTATAAAAAACGAAATTATTACAAAAGATATAGAAATGCCTGAACTTTCCGCAAATGACTTACCACTCATACAACTGAGGTAATATGTACGACTTCAAAGAACTGGATAATAAAGAATTTGAATTAATTACAAGAGATCTTTTGCAAGAAGAGTTTGGTATAAATTTCCAGACCTTTGCAGCAGGCAAAGATCAAGGTATTGACTGTCTGTTCAGCGTTGATAATAATTATGAAATTGTTGTACAGTGCAAGCATTACAGAAATTCTAATTTCTCAGTATTGTTTAATAAGCTTAAAAAAGAAGAACTCAAAAAAGTAAAAAGAATAAAACCTAAAAGATATATTCTTGTAACATCTTTAGATTTAACTCTCAATAACAAACAGAAAATATTAGAATTATTTGAAGGTTTAATTAAAGATTTATCTGACATCATAGATTTCAATTCTCTTAATAACCTTTTAAACAACTTTCCCCAAGTCAAGAAAAATCACTTAAAATTATGGATAAAAGATTCTGATTATCTTGAGCACCTGCTTGGCAGACAAACTCACAATAAATCAAAAATTAAATTAAAAAATATTAAAAAGTGTTTAAATATTTTTGTACAAACTCCAAGTTTTAAAGAGGCAAGTAAAAAACTTGAAGAAAAGAACTATATCATTATAACAGGGAGCCAAGGTTTGGGTAAAACCACTTTAGCAAATGTTTTATCCTGGAAATATATAAATGAAGGCTATGAATTTCTTGCAATATCTGATGTAAATGAGGGGTGGAATCTTTTAGAAGAAAACAGAAAACAAATTTTTTATTATGATGATTTTTTGGGCTCTACTCAACTTGAAACATTTAGGAGAAATGAAGACAGTGATTTAATTGACTTTATTGAAGCAATTATAAATGACGACAATAAAAAATTCATTCTTACTTCAAGAGATTATATCTTAAAAGATGCTGAATCAAAATCCGAAAAATTTTACCGCGCCAATTTTGTAACGCAAAGTGTGCAAGAAAGTGACTTTTCTTCGGATATTAAAAAAGAAATTTATATAAAACATATTAAGGAATCAAGATTACCTGATGATTTTAAAACAGAACTTTTAAAAGAAAAAAACGTTAAATCAATATCTTTGCATAAAAATTATACCCCAAGAATTATTGAATATATTACTAATATAGATAATTTAAAAGCACATGGTGCAGGGTGTGCAAATTGTTGCAAACAATTATCAAAGTTTTTACTGGATAACCCTATAGAACTTTGGAAACATCCGTTCTATGAAGTACTCGACAATACTAAAAGAGCATTTTTGTATACTTTATATACTTTTGATGGTAAATATGAAGGTGATTCCATTACATTTGAAAGGGCTGTTAATTCTGCTTTATATACTATGTTTGGAGAAAACTTGAGCGGCACAACATTTAATAATGCCCTTCATTTTCTCGATGGTTTTTTTATCAATATAGACGAAAATTATTGTATTACATTTAAAAGCCCCTCTATTATTGATTTTTTAGATTATGAATGCAATAAAAATAATTTATGGGAAACTCTAATTGATTTTTCAATGTTTTATGAACAACTAGATTGGCTTTATTATGAAAGAATAGATTATGAAAATGAAAACGAATTACTTGAAAAATTAGTAATAAAATTCACTAATCCGGAACTTTTTACAAAACTATCTAATGAAGATTTTTATGAAAATATTGGCAAAATGATTTCTTTAATTGATTCAATAAAATCTAATGTTTATGATAAATATCTTTTTAGATTATTAACTCATGAAAGAGTACGAATGTTGTCTACCTATAAAATTCTGGAATTAATTGAATATCTTGAGCCATTTAATATGCCTCAAAATTCTGTTGTATTAGAATTTTTTATAAATTATTGCTATCCTATTTTTAACAAATTAGAAGCTAAAGAAAATATTACCAGAGATGAATGTGAATTGGTATGCGCAGTTATTGTCAGATATATACAACAAATACAAATGTCTTCTAATATTAAAATCAAACAAAAGTTATTTATAAATATGGATAATTTAATAGAGGCTGCAAAAGAATTTGTTAAAAATGACAACCCAAATGATTTACAAAGCATATATGCGGACAATTTATTGGATTATACTTCAGTATTGCCCTTAGATTGAAGTTCTGACTTTTTTATATCCAAACGGAGGCTTAAAAGGTATTTGACCTTGAGAAATATAGTACTCAATATTCATTGCTATTCGGCGCGATAGATTATAAATATAGTTTTCAGAAACCATATCAAGTAATTCATCTTTATGAGCATCATCCAGAATTAGTTCTTGCTCAACAAAGTGAATATTTATATTTTGAAGACTCATTAAATTTAAATATTCTTGATAGGAAATAATTAAACAGCCTGTACTAAAGAAAATAATATTATTTATTTCATTATTATTCTTTAAATAAGATATCATTTTTGAAAAATCATTATTTAAATTATTAAAAATACCAATTTGCGGTCTAAATTCCTGAATAATCTCAATATTATTTTTTTCAGCATACGCTCTTAAAGGACAAATCGGCATAGAAAAAGGTTCATTAAATATGTTGTTATAAATAATACATTTATTCATATAACAATCATATTTTAAATTAAATATTTTTCAATAGTTAAGATTATATAATAATAAAATTAATATAGCTCAATCTTAAAGTTAATTTAATCTTGTTTTTTATGTTAAATTACAGGAAGCTTGGTGAACCCATATAAAGCAGAGCTTTGTCAGTGGGTTCGGCGCGAGTGAGCTGAGGGCGAAGTTCTGCCGGCAAAATGTCTGTGATATTATTGGCGGCAGACGTAGACCCGTTAGGCGCGAACGAGCAAGACACTCCCTCCAGGCGCAAATAGTTAAGAAGTCTGAGAATAATATGTTACAAAAGATTCATAACAGAATTATACATATCTTGAGCAGTCTTCAGGATTGAATAACTTCTTTGTCTGCCGTTTCCATTTTCCATTAGTTCCATCGAATCCGCAAGGATAGACCTTTCCAGCTTATTGCTGCTGCTTAAAACATGGTTATTCAATATATATCTTAATTCATTCGGGGATGGGTTAGTTATTTCTCCAATGCCTGTACTTATAATTTTATTAACTTTCATTTTTCCTCCTTAGTTCTTACAAGCGTACTATTAAAACACAATGTTTACAAGTCTATATATTGCAAATGCGGCTAGCCAGGCTATTGAACACTGCATAAGGACAACCATTACAGCATATTTTCTCCCGAGTTCACGCCGAACTGTTGCAATCGCTGCAACACACGGTGTATATAGTAGGCAGAAAACCATAAATACAAATGCTGTAATCGGTGTGAACATTTCTGAAATATTACCCGCAAGCACGCTAAGTGTGCTTACAACGCTTTCTTTGGCCATAAATCCTGTGATAAATGCGGTTGAAATTCTCCAATCATTAAGTCCAAGCGGCTGGAATATAGGTGTTAATAAACTTCCTAGCATTGCAAGCAGGTTATCTGCAGAATTTGTTACAAGATTTAGCCGCATATCAAATGTTTGCAAAAACCAGATAACAATTGTTGCCCAGAAAATTATAGTAAATGCGCGTGTTATAAAATCTTTTGCTTTTGTGTAAATAAGTCTGTATACATTGCCTGCATCAGGCATTCTATAGTTAGGAAGTTCCATTACAAAAGGTACTGCCTCTCCCTTAAACACAAAATATTTTAGAATAAATGCCATAATAACACCAATAAACATCCCGATTAAATACATACATAGGATTACAATAACCTGATTTTCTTTAAAAAATGCTGCTGTAAAAAGGGCGTAAATAGGTAATTTTGCTGAACAGCTCATAAACGGGGTAAGAAGGATTGTCATTTTTCTATCGCGTTCAGACGGCAGAGTTCTGGAGGCCATAATTGCAGGTACAGAACATCCAAAACCTATTATCATAGGTACAAAGCTTCTTCCGGATAAACCTGCTTTTCTTAAGATTTTATCCATAACAAAAGCGACTCTTGCCATGTAACCGCTGTCTTCCAGAATAGACAGGAAAAAGAATAATACAACAATTACAGGCAGAAAGCTCATAACACTTCCAACTCCGGCAAAGATACCATCAATTATCAGCGAGTGTACAACAGGGTTTAGTCCGTAAGCTGTAAGTGCAGAATCCGTAAAACTTGTGAGCTTATCAATACCGGCATTCATAATATTGGAAAGTGTACTCCCGATAGGGCCGAAAGTCAGGTAAAATATTATACCTAGAATAAATAGAAATGCAGGAATTGCAGTATATTTCCCTGTTAAGATTTTGTCTGCATTGACAGAAAGCTTATGACCGATTGATTCTTCCGGTTTAGACACAAATTCTGAGCAGAGTTTTTCAATAAAACTGAAACGCATATCCGCAAGTGCTTCTTCACTGTCCATACCAGTTTCTTCTTCTAATTCTTTAATGATATGATTACAGGTTTTTATTTCATTTTCGTCAAGTCCGAGTGATTGTACAATTATTGCATCTTTTTCTGCAAGTTTTGTTGCTGCAAAACGTACAGGAATTCTTGCAGAATTTGCGTGGTCTTCTATTAAGTGAATAATTGAGTGAATACATCTGTGAACTGCTTCTTCACAAAAATCCACTCTTTCAGGTAATTCGCAGAATTTTGCAACATTAAGAGCATGTTCAATAAGTTCTTCAATACCCTGATTTTTTGCGGCAGAAATCGGGATTACAGGTACTCCAAGCTCTGCTTCCAAACCGTTTATATCTATGCTTCCTCCGCTTTCTGCAACTTCATCCATCATGTTTAAAGCAATTACCATAGGTATATTCAGTTCAAGAAGCTGCATTGTCAAAAATAAGTTTCTTTCAATATTTGCTGCATCAACAATATTTATTATTCCATCCGGTTTTTCGCGAAGTATAAAATCTCTTGTTACAATTTCTTCACTACTGTATGGAGAGAGTGAATAAATCCCGGGAAGATCTGTTATTGTTACATTTTGATTTCCTTTTAAAATTCCATCTTTTTTGTCTACTGTTACTCCCGGAAAATTTCCTACATGCTGGTTAGAACCGGTAAGCTTGTTGAAAAGAGTTGTTTTGCCTGAATTCTGATTGCCTGCAAGTGCAAAGAGGAGTTTTGTTTTAGGGGGTGTATTTTTCTTACGTATTGTTTGTTCACCCTTTCTTGAATGGTCAATTTTTTTGAACTCTTTGTTTCTGCGCGGACAGTTATGAGCTTCGTGAATGTCTTCTATAACAATTTTTGAAGCCTCGGATTTTCGGATTGTAAGTTCATAACCTCTAACTCTTATTTCAAGCGGATCGCCCATAGGGGCAGTCTTGATGAGTTTAACTTCTACTCCTGGGGTAAGTCCCATATTCAGAATATGACTTCTTAATGCTTTATCTTCACATTCAATTGAAACTATGTATCCTTCTTTGCCTGCTTCTAAACTGTCAAGATTGGTTCTGGTTTCGATCATTTTATCCTCTTAATTGCTCTAAGTGCATTCAATATTGCAATAAGCGCTACTCCTACATCTGCAAATACTGCTCCCCACATTGTGATAAATCCAAATCCGCCGAGGATTAAGAATAGTACTTTCACGCCTAATGCAAAAGCAATGTTTTCTTTAACAATATTCATTGTTCTTTTAGAAATTTTTATTGCAGTTACAACTTTGAACGGTTTATCATCCATTATTACAACATCTGCTGCTTCAATAGCCGCGTCAGAACCGAGGCCGCCCATTGCAATTCCTATATCGGCTCTGGTCAAAACCGGCGCATCATTAATGCCGTCACCTGCAAATATAACACTTCCGCTTGAATTTGTAATTAGCTCTTCTAACTTATTTACCTTATCTTCCGGTAAAAGTTCTGCATAAACTTTGTCAAGACTCAGTGTCTGCTGTACAGAAACAGCCGTTTTGTACGTGTCGCCGCTTAACATCTCTGTAGTAATGCCCATTTTCTTAAGGGCTGAAACTGCAAAAGGAGCATCTTCTTTAATTTCATCAGAAATTACAATATAACCAGCAAATTCTCCGTCAATAGATACGTAAACAACAGTACCGTCTTTGTTAACCGGTTTTGTGCCGGCAAATCTTGCATTACCGGCAAGAATCTTTTTACCGTCAATCACAGCTTCAACGCCGCAGCCTGCAATCTCTCTTATGTTGCTTTGCGGAGGAATTTCTTTTTCGTATTCTTTTTTTATTGCAGCTGCAATAGGATGTGAAGACGCACTTTCTGCAAATGCGGCAAATTTTAATAAATTCGGATTTTCAGAAACTATTTCGGTGACTTTGAAAACTCCTTTTGTAAGAGTTCCTGTCTTGTCAAAAACAACAACAGATGGCTTTGAAAGAGTTTCTATATAGCTGCTTCCTTTGATAAGTATTCCTTCTTTTGAAGCTCCTCCGATACCTGCAAAAAAGCTTAGAGGAACTGAAATTACAAGTGCACACGGGCATGAAATTACAAGAAATGTTAACGCTCTCTGAAACCATGCGGTAAACCCTGTATGCATTATAAGAGGAGGCACAAAGGCAATTATAACAGCCATAACAACAACAGCAGGAGTATAGTATTTTGCAAACTTTGTAATAAAGTTTTCCGCCTTTGCTTTTTTCGATGATGCATGCTCAACAAGTTCCAGTATTCTGGAAACGGTCGATTCTCCAAATTCTTTTGTAACCTTGATTTGTAATACTCCGTCAAGATTAATACATCCGCTTATTACATTATCTCCTGATTTAACTCTTACCGGAACAGATTCACCCGTTAATGCAGAACAGTCAACAGAGGCTTCTCCTTCTATTACAACACCGTCAAGCGGAATTTTTTCTCCAGTTTTAACTGCAATAATATCCCCGATTTTAACGCTCTTTGGAGAAACTTTTTCTCCGTTAAGATTTGCATAATCAGGTCTGATATCCATAAGCTTTGTAATTGAATGCCGCGATTTTTCAACTGCTCTGTGCTGAAAATATTCTCCTATCTGGTATAAAATCATTACCATAACAGCTTCCGGATATTCCTTTATACAAATAGCCCCAATTGTAGCAAGCCCCATTAAGAAGTTTTCATCAAAAATTTGTCCCTTAATAATATTTCTAAGTGCCTTAAAAAGAACATCCCCGCCTGCAAGCAGATAAGAAACAAGAAATAATGGTTTAAACCAGAAGCCGCAAGCAAATAAAATAAGTGCTGCCGCAATTCTCGGGATAACATAGCTGTTTTCATGGTGATGTTCGTGTTCGCACATATAATTACCTCTTTTTATATCTATATTATAGTTGAGCAACTATTCAACTGTCAAGCGTCAGGTAAACAATTCTTTACAATAGTTTGACATGTGAGCAAATATTCAACTATTATATGATTATGCAAAATGTTGATAATGATACAATATACGAGCTTTCAGATTTTTTTAAGATAATTGGAGATGTGACCAGAATAAAGCTGCTTATTGCGCTTGAAGCAAAAGAAATGTGTGTGGGAGAACTTGCAGCTGCGCTAAATATGACCAAATCTGCTGTATCACATCAACTTAAGGCTCTCAGAAGTGCAAAACTGGTTAGGACTGAAAAACGCGGTAAAAATGTTTTTTATGCACTAAGTGATGAGCATGTAAGAACTGTTTTAGAAATGGCGCTGGAGCACGTTAGTGAATAACTGATTTTGTAATATTGCCTGACAAGGGATTATATTTTTTTTGTGCAAGATTTATTATATGGTAGACTAAGGGTAGAGCTGTAATCCAGCCTTCTGTCCAATACATAAAAGGAGAGAGTCTATGAACAGAAATATTATCATTATTCTACTTATTTTTCTTGTACCGCTCGTAGCTTACTTCGGGCTTTCACGCGACAAATTAACAACGCCGCCTTCGTTTGCTTCATCAGGGCCTGAGGTAATTAAATTCGCCTCACCTATGTGCTACGAGTGTCAGGAATTGGAAAAGGTTTTTGAAGAAGTTTTTCCTAAATACAATAAAGACATTACATTGAAGCAGATTAATGTTACTCAAAAGGACAATGAAACAAAGACGCTGATTAAAACTTATGAAGTCAAGCTTGTTCCTACAACAGTGTTTAAGGATGCAAATGGTAAAACTTTAAGACGCATTGAAGGAACAATGCAGCCGCAGGTATTAGAAAATTATTTGAAAGAGTTAATAAATGGATAATTTAGTACAGATATTTTCGTCCGGTTCAACAGGAATCGGGGTTTGGATGCTGATGTTTGCAGCATCCTTTGCCGGAGGGGTGCTTGCGTCAATTTCGCCGTGTTCGCTTGCGATGCTGCCGCTTATAATTGGTTATGTCGGCGGGTACTCGAAAGAAACTCCGCTTAGAACATTTATACAGCTATGCTGTTTTATTTTTGGTACGGCAATAGTATTTTCTATTATCGGTATTATATGTGCAGTTACAGGAAGTGTTTTTGCATCTACGCTAGGCGGATATTTTACCTTGATTATGGCGTCTTTGCTTCTTGTAATGGGACTTAAGCTTACGGATGTTTTAGAGTTTGATATGCCGGTTATAATTAAAGCTATGCCTGTAAATAACACTAACTCGTTATTCCTTTACCCTGTGCTTCTGGGGATTGCTTTTGCACTTGCCGGAACTCCCTGCTCAACGCCTATTCTAGCGGGTATAATGGCTTTTGCAGCTATGGGAAAAAATCTGGCAGCAGCGGTTTTGATGCTGTTTTTATTTGCTGTTGGTCAGGGATTAATATTAATTATTGCAGGGCTGTTTACTTCCGGTGTAAAAAATCTCAAGAATTTTGCCGGCATGTCTGCCGTATTACTGAAAGTAAGCGGTGTTTTGCTTATACTGGTTGCGTTGTACCTGTACTATAAAACGTTTGCACCTCTAATTTAAGAGTCTGCGTTCTATAATTTCAGCCGCTGTTTTAATACAGTTTTCGCAAGGGCGTTCATTATAATACTGTTCAGTTCGTTTAGAAGGAGCCGGTGTATCTGCTCCTTCCGGAAGTCCTAGAAGGTCACGGCATATAATAGATCCGCATTCGGATTTAAATTCGTTTCCTAAATCTTGAACAAGTGAATAGTGATTTCCTTTAATATCGTCATTATTAGGTGTAGTATATCCTTTCAAGAGGCCTGCAACCATAAACATAGAACTCACTGCTCCGCAAACTTCTCTCAGACGCCCCATGCCGCCGCCAAAAGAGGAGGAGAGCTTTAGCGAGGTTTCTTTGTCAAAACCTATAATATCTGAAAAAGCCAGAAGAACTGACTGTGCACAATTGTAACCATCTTTAAAATATTCACAAGCTTTCTTAGAATAAATTCCCATAACAATATTTTAGCATAAATGAACATTTTAAATGTTACAATCGTTTATAAATATAGATTAGTATAACGACGGGATGAAGCCCGCCAGAATTGTATAAAAAAGGAGAGTAAATTATGTCAGATGAAATTAAAATTGAAGAAGAAAAAAAATGTAATTGTTTTTGCCATAGCAAAGGATTTAGAAAATTTTTAGTTGTAGCAGCGGGAACTTTTGTAGGTGTGTATTTAGCTTTAAGCTTGTTTGCAGCAATACATAAACCTCCAATACCTGTACCTATGCCTATGCCAGCACCTTGTCCTTGTCAGCAGATGATGTTTAGGCCGGATTTTGGACCTCAGCACTTCTATAGGGGGCACAGAGGTGATTTCCATAAGAAAATGATGAAACATAGAATGGAAAACAATGCTCCTAGACCTGTTCAAGAAGCAGATGATTAATTTCAAAATAAGGAACCTTTTAACGGTTCCTTATTTTTTCCAGTATCCTTTTGAAAAATCCTGTCTTTTCTTCTGTTTGCAGATATGCACATCCGGGGTCTATAAGGTATATTTTACCGTCTGACGCCCTGCCGAATTGTTTTTGCTTTATTTCTGCGTGCGGGGCATCAGGCTCTGCGAAATCTTTTAGATAATCTCTCATTGAGTAGCCTTTTGACTGAATATACTGAATTAGTTTGACGATTTCAGCATCTTCCAAATTATCCTGTCTGACTTTTTCTTCAAGGTAATAATAGAGGCGGTCATTCGGGCTTATTTTCCCGCTTTTTATTACAGGCAGGTCAAAATCTGCCGGTTTCCGTCCATAGGGAAAGTGTTCTCCTTCTGTGATTTTTAGCACGAGTCCATCCTCCGTTTCAAAGGCAAATGCAAAGGCTCCGAAGCCAATTAAAGCCTTTACAGGAGTACTGCCAATTTCTTTATTATATTTAAGAGCTTCGCTTATACGTCTTATTTCTTCCTCTGAATGTAAGTGAGTGTAGAACCGTTCTTTTGCAAAAACATCTTTCGGATTTTCCATGTTTTTAAAAATTTTAAGAACAGGCAGCGGAGTTTTGTATATAACAGCCTTTAGTTTCCCCTTTTCATTTGTTATGACTTTGCTTATATAGCTGCTGATAAATTCATCTTGAGGAGGTGTTAAATTTCTATTACTCCTGAATTGTGGCGTTAGAGGGGCTTGTTTATAAATCGTTGGATTTTGTATTCTCATATTGATATAAATTCTGTAAATATAATTTTTGCTATTATTTGTGTTTAGGCTTGATATTTAAAAATGTTTATGCGAGAATAAATCTTGTCATTTATGGCAAGGTAGCTCAGTTGGTGAGAGCGCACGGCTCATACCCGTGAGGTCGAGAGTTCGAATCTCTCCCTTGCTAATAAAAAGGAGATAGATGAAAATCTATCTCTTTTTTATTTGATAAATTTTTATAAACAGTATTTACATAAAGAAATTTTATTGTATGCTTAATCAATAAAATAAATTGTTTTTTTAGTGTTAATTTAGTATTCTATGGAGGAAAAATGAAAGAGTATAAATCAAAATTCACAAAGATGATGTTTGAAACACTGTTGGGGCTGTGTGCGTCTTGGTTTGTTTATAATCTTGCAGGTAAGCTAACTCATAGTTTTTTGTTTGCAGTCATTGGTGCTGCAGCAGTTCTGGCGTTTTTCTTGATAAAAGTCTTTTACACAGATTTTATATCAATAATACTGACTGAGGATAAAAAAATGGTTGTTAAAAGATGCAATAAAGTAATTAATATTTTTGATATTGAACAATATTACTGGTCTGAATATCCAAAAGACTGCAAAACAAAAAATGAAGACGATCAGGATATTTATTACGTATGTAAAGAAACAGGAAAAGAAAATTATATTGATGCGTCAAATCTGAAAGGCGAAGATTACGAACAATTATTAGAAGATTTGGGGGCAAAAAATGAAAATAAACAGGTAATAAAGGTTGAAACGATTAAGAAATAGCAGGAAAGGAGAATAAGATTATGTTGCAGTATATTTTATTAGTAGGCGGTATTTGTTTAGCAGGCTTTTTGTATTCGGCATTTGCAATGCAAATCCACAATGGACATAAAAAGAAATATTTGGAAGAACATCCTGATGCATCAGTTATGATTATCAAGGACTGTCAATGGAATCCGTTAGGATTTAACCATACTGTATCAGTTCTTACAATAAATGGAGAAGCTCCTGTTCAAACTGTTGAAGGTTGGGGAGAAAGAGCATACAATTTATTACCGGGTACAACAATTTTGGAATTACAATATGAGAAAGTAAGGCCGGGTATTATATATAAATCCGTAAGAACAACATATGATCCGCAAAAAATCGAAGTAAATGTCGAACCTAATAAAAGATATACAATCTCTTATGATAAAAACTCAGGGTTTGTTTTTACAGAAGTTACTAAGTAACTCATAATATTTTGCTTAAAGATTACACCAGTAAAATTTTTCAGTATGTTCAAAATAATTAAACATGCTAAAATATTGCTATGAAAAAGCTTGCAATTTTATATTCCGAATATTCGCCTGTTATTGATGCAATTATTTGTCAGCTGGAAGATATTGTTGAAGTTGATTGCTTCACAAATCTGCCGGAAAACTATCAAATTTATGATCTTGTTGTTTCTGTTAATTATAGAGGTGAAGAAAATATTAAGCTGCTTAAGTGCCATCATTCTTTACTTCCTTCTTTCAATAGTGATGAACCTGTAAAGGATGCTTTTCTGGCCGGAGTTAAGGTTACAGGAATAACGGTTTATTTTACAAAACCGGAAAGAATTATTGCGCAGTATCCGCTTTTTATTCCTAATGATGCTCACTTTGAAGATATAGAAAAGCAGCTCTGTTATCTTGAGCAAGTTATTTATCCTATAGTAATAGAAAAATTACTAAAAAATGAAGCTTTTGACCTCAGAAATATTTCAAATTGCGGAGGGTGCAGGGGATGCAGTCATTAAACGTATTAATTATTGCTGATGAGAGTTCAAAAGCACTCAAAGCTGTACTTAAATCAAAATATCTTAATAAATTATTTACGAACTTTGAGGCTTCAGGTGCTGTTGACATCAGATTTAATACTTTTAAAGAACTGGCTCAAAAATGCAAATCTTTAAAAATTGACATTGTCATAGTCGAAGATGAAAAAATGATTTTGCAAGGGATTGCAGATGTCTTGAGGAAAAATTTTGTAAACTGCATTGCACTTAATTCATTCTGGACACAGCTTATCTTATCAAGTGATTTTGCACGCAAGATGACTGCAAAATACGGGATTGATACACCTGATGTACTCAGCTATCCTGAGGAATTTCCCATAGTGGTTCGAGCAGATGGAATATTGAGATTTGCAAATTCTTTGGAAGAAGTTATAAAAATAAGACAGGATATTTATGATTTTTCTCCAGAAATAGCTAAGTCAATATTTTTGGAAAGATACATAAAAGGTGAAGAATTTTTGCTATATTCCTTTTTTGACGGCAAAAATCTTATAACTTTTTCGCCTCAAGGACTAGATACAAAAACTTATAGTAACAAACTTGAATGTATGTTTGTTCAAGAAAACCCAAATTTTATAGGATATATAACATCAAGAGTCATGCTTTCTGATGAAAAACTTTATAATCTTGGGTTCAATCTTGAATTTCCGAGTTTTGATGACGATATAATTTTCGTCCTAATCTCGGCTATTTATCAAAAACTCAATGAATTAAGACTTTGACTCTGAGTCCTTTTTAATTGCTTCTCTTGCTTTATTAAAGTCAAGCGTAGCACCGTCTTGTTTTTTTATATTGCCAGCTTCTATGGTTTTATCTTTTGATGTTTTTAAAAAGGCTTTTTCATCCACAGGAAGATTTTTTCGTGTTCTCAGGTTTAATTTTAAAATATTATAATTTAAAATTATCCAATTTTTTAATCTTGTAAAAATTCCTTTTTCAGCAGATTTTTTAACATCTTTCTTATTCTTTGTCTGTTTTGGAGGTTTAGTAACTCCTGCGGTTTGTTTATTTTTTGCCTGGAGTTCTGCAATTATTTCTTCATAGTGCTTTTTCATATTGAGCAGGGCATAATTATATTTTTTTATTAATTTTTCTGTATTGTCTTTTTCAATATATTTAACTATTGTTTTCGTTTTGGGTTTAATTTCACTTTCAGGCTTAATTTCCTTTTTGACTTTTTCTTCTGCGTCTTTTATTTTAGATTCAGCATCAGTCACTCTTTTCAAGGCTGTTTCCAGCTCTTTTTTAATTTTTTTGTTTTTTGCTATTGTAATACCCGCAGCAGCTGTTGAAGCTAAAATTCCTGCACCGAGCAATATCTTTGCAGTGCTGCTCTGGCTTTGTTTTGTAGGGATAACAATTTCTTCTTCCGGCAAAAAGTCAGTTTCAGGTTTATTAATTTCAGACTGTCCGTAGCGTATAGGTGTGATTTGATTGATTTTCATAGGTATTCCTGCATATTATCATCTGGCATTCAAACTAAAACTCCTGACAAAAATAATTTGCTATCAGGAGTTTTAATCTTAATTATTCTTTACAATTAACTCTCTAAAAGTTTGTCGGCAAGTGGAGATTCAACTTTGCCGTTCAGTGTTTTGGAAACTTTTTTAATATTCTGTGCCATTGTTTCCATTTCAGGTGTCCATACGAAGTTATCAAGTACATATTTTTCACCCTTTGAAAAGTCACCTTTCATTTGTACCTGAATAATTTCTTCAAGCATTTTTCTTGCAGTCGGAACCATTTTTTCTATATCCACATTTAGGATTCCTTCCGGTGAAATTTCCATAGCACCTTCTTTAATAAAATAGTAATTCTGCATTACCGAGCGTACTCTATGAGCCTGTGAGAGCGTTGGCTTAGAAGTCATCATGTTATCTGCTGCATATGTTACTATAATCTGCTTTCTCTGTTCAGGAGTATACATTCCGGCCTCAGTCAGAACATCAAGCATAGCAAGTGAAATCATATCCGCTTTGTTTTCCTCAATAATAGATTTGTATTTGCCTAAACCTTCTGTTCCGGATTTTGGTCCGAGAGAATGTCCGTTTTCATGCCCTACTGTAAACCAGTGGTCTGCTTCATCATTATAATATTGATGAAGTTCTGGATTAACAGTAGCAGCCAGTCTTTTTTTCATTTTTTCTCTTGCATCTTCTGAAGTAATCAATCGGATTTGTCTGTGATAAACATTTCTTCTGCCGCCATCCAGTTCCTTAATAGAAAGCTTGTCATCATTCGGAAGATTTTCGGCTAAGGTTATACCCGCTCTAAATTCGCCTACATCACCTGTTACAGCAACTAAATCAGCATCAACCATTGTCTGTTTTGATTCTCTGTCAGGAGAAATATTCTGGATATAATCGTCTTTAAACGGCATATTCTGTGCCATTAGCGGCAAGTAATTTTTTACTCCTAATATCGCATCTGTTCCTTTTTTGTTTATAATTCCTACACGACCGCCAAGAAAGTCTTTTGCCACTGGAATTATTCCGTTTTCATCCAGAAGAGCTTTCAATTCCGGATTTTCTACTACAGTTTCTGTCAACTCATCAGAGTAGTTTTCTCTTGTGATAGTAAATTCAAGCGGTGTATCCTGAAGCGTTGCCCACTTTTTATCAGCATAAGCATCAAGCATAGGATCAGCGGTTCTGAGAGCTTTTGCCTGCAGGATTAAAAATTCGTTGAAATCTGCGTTTGTTGAAGTTTCAGCAGCTTTTTCAAGCTCAGAGGCCATATATGCAAAATCATCTTTAAATTTATCAACATAATCTGTAGCCACAAGCTCATTTCCGACTCTTTCAACAACAGAGCGCTGGTTAAGGATTTTTGCAACATCGTCAACTTTCCCGTCTTTAAGCATTTTTATAAGAATTGCGTGAAATTCGTCTTTCTCTAAATCCTGCGGGTAAACACCTTTGCCAGGGCGTTCAGAAACTCCTTTTATAAGCTCTATCATGTTGCTTTCTCTATCCAGAGAGCAAACGCCCTTCTGTGCATCAAATAGGATTTTTGTTAACTTTGCCTGCTCATTGCCTTTTGCAATCTCGGCTTCAAGGTATTCTTTAAACGGCAGGTTGTTAGGATTGTCAAGCTGCATGTTTACTTTATCCAGAACAACAGCTGCTTTAACAAGGTGTTTTAAAGCTTCTTTGTCGCCTTCTGCAAGCTCAAGATATTCCGGAGCATCAACAGCAAGCATTTTCTTTGTTGTCAGGTAATCTTTATGTGTTCTTTTTTCAAGCTTTTCCATTGAAAGATTTAGTTCATAATCTTTTTTGCCTATATTAACATTGTTAATCATACTCATTTTATCAAGCTCCTTTATTAAATTTTCGGACTTATCTACAGATTTTTGCGGTTCAGGCTCTGTAGATTTTTTCAAACTTTTAAGATTAATACCGGCTATGTTGTTGATTGGATTAATCTCCATAAAATTATCCTCCTAACATTGCCACATTTGTTTTACCGAATTTTGCAGACAAATCGTCAATATGGTGGATTAAATAAACAAACGGCTCTAAGTCTTTTTCGTTCAAATCAACAATTGCCCCCCAATCGGCCCTACCGTGATGAGCAGCAATCATTTTTGCCACACGCTTAAAGCCTGCTGTCATGCAAATTGAAAAGCCGTATTGAGAATGTGAAATCCATTCTTTGCGGAAGTTTTCATCATAGTCAATCAGTCCGGATTCAAGATCTATAGTGTATTCAAATATCTTCCCGATATCATGCAGAAGGCATGCTGCATAAACTTCATCACGGTTTACACGCTGAAAAAATGCATCCATATTTATTTCTGCATACTTCAAGCACTCGAGAGTGTGCACCATTAAGCCGCCTATGTAATTGTGGTGCATAAGTTTTGCTGCAGGCATAACAAGGATTTTATCCTTGTTTGCAGTATAGATTTCAAGAACAAAATTTCTGAGTTTTTCATCTTTAATTTTATTAATGTATTCTATGAGATTATCAAACTCTTTTTCCCGTTCTTTTTCATCAAGTCCGGTTTTAGCCTCTTTGATTAATTCAAGTGCTGATACCAGACAATTATTATATTTTTCGTTAAAAGAACCGGCAGCAATTCGCAGTAAATTACCGCATCTAAATAACTTTGTATCCATTCTGTTCAGGGCTTCTTCCCATAGAATACAATTCAAAAATTCTCCGGTCTGCGGGTCTTTTAATTGCAGTTTGCCCATTTTGCTTCCGGATTTAGTATCGCCGATTGAAAAAGTAACGACTTCGTAAGTAATATCGGTGCTAAACATTCTTATTCTCCTGATTATTGCTATATTATAGCACAAAAAAAGAATTGAATTAATGTTCAATTCTTCCTCTTTGTGTTTGTTAAAGCCTGATACTATTCATTTGGTTTTTTATCATTTTTATTTTTTGGGTTAGTATCTTCAACGGCTTTGCCAAGCATTCCGCCGGCAACTCCTGTTGTAGCAGCATAAGCAGCCATAACAAGCGGTGCAGCAGCTCCTCCGCTAAGGATAGTGACGGCTCCAAGCCCTAAAAGTGCTCCAATACCAAATCCTTTAGCTGTTTCATGTGCTTTAAAAGCAACTGAATCAGATTTTGGTTCGGTTTGCGGTTCACTAACCCTTGCATTTCGGCTTCTGTTGATTTTTGAAACAGTACGAGAAGGCTCGTAATTTCGGATAGCAGTGATTTTCATAATCAAACCCTCGTTTTTAACACACTCATGCACATTACTACAAATATATTGTTTTGTCAATAGTTTCGTCACGAATATTTACATAAGCCGCTGAAACTAGCCGGAAGGGGAATAAAAAAAATTACAGCTGTGGTTATCATATAGTTGCTATGAATTACAATTATAATGAAGATTATCAATATGACAGCTGCGTTTCGCAGGGTATATGCTCGGTTAATCCGAGAACATCATCACTACAGGAGGTACTGGTTTTGTATCTCAAGCTCACTGCATATTATGCACTAAAGCTTTATGAGAACGGCGGGTCGGATGAAAAGGCCAGAAATATTATTATGAATACGATTTCTGTTATGGTTTCTAACTTTGAGTTCTCGGAAAAGGACTTTGAGGCTCTGGCTAACGGGTTTAAGAATATTTTGCCTCCATTGATTAAAAAATATGAATCTCTGGCAAATGTAAAAGATGATATTCCTGAATCACTGAAATCTGTTTTAAAACTTGATGAAAAAGCAGATATTATCAGGTCTATAAAACTCGGCGAGCAGGAGTTCTTAAAAAAAGCAAAGGAAATTTCGGCTGAATCAAGAGATTTATACAAAATTTTGTTTGTTCTGGCTAAGAGTATTTGTATTAACGTGCTGGATTTAGAGAGTTTCGGGGTTGATGCAGAGGACGGTTATCTTTCTATTTTAAAGCTTCTTAATTCCCTGAATGCGGATGAGCAAAATCCTGAAAAAATAAAAGCCTTAATAGAAGAGATGGCAGAGATGGATGATCGTCTTATGAGAACTCTTCAAAAAGCTCGTGAAGAAAGATATGGAAAACCGGAAGTTGCTGAAGTTTCTTACACTACGACTCCGGGCAAGGCAATCCTTGTTGTAGGTTCAAATATAAGAGAACTCGAGGATGTTCTGGAGGCTGTAAAAGGCAAAGAAATAGATGTTTATACACATGACGAAATGATGCTTGCAAATACTTTTCCTAAATTCAGACAATATTCAAATCTGAAAGGGCAGTACGGGCAAGGGATAGAAAATTGTCTTCTCGATTTTGCGACATTCCCGGGGCCTATAATACTTACGCGGCATTCGCTTTATAATGTTGAGCATCTTTATCGAGGGCTTTTATATACTACTGATTTTGCAAGTTCCAAGGGGGTTATACCAATAAAGGATAAAGATTTCTCTGATGTTATAAAATCTGCTGAAAAAGCAAAAGGGTTTAAAACTGGCAGGCCTTGTGAAACAGTAACTATCGGGTTTAATTATGATGAAGTTATTGCAAAGATAAAAGAAAAAGCAGGTAAATTTTCACGTGTGTTCATAATCGGGCTTGGAGCTTATACGCTTGAGCAGAAAGCATATTTTGAAAAACTTTTTTCTCAAGTGCCGGATGATGTCTTAATTGTGTCGCTTTCATACTGTATACAGCGCGATAATATCATTTGTCTGAATGCGTGTTTTGACTCATATGCCGTGACAAGGCTTACTGAAGCATTAAGCAAAGAGCTGGCTCTTCCGGTGACTGTATTTTTCCCGAAATGTGACAGACATACAATTTCACAGATGGTTTATCTCACAAAGACAGAAAATGTAGATTTATATGTAGGAAAATGTACGCCTATTATGCTGAATCCAAATATGATTACAACATTCCAAAAAGCTTTTGGGATAAAAGGCTTAACCTCCGTTAAGAAAGATTTGGATGAAATTTTGAAAAAATAGCTCATTGTTCTTATAAGTAATTTGCTGTATAAATATTATAGAAAGACGAGAGGTTATGCATGCAAAATTCTACTGTATTTGTTCTGGATAAAAATGAGAACTCAAGAGAAATTATAAAATCATTTATAGAAAATCTTGATTTCGTAAGCGAGGTTAAGCTTTATGGAGATTATAATAAAGGTTATGAAGATATAAAGCTTGCCGAAAATCCTCTTGTAATTCTGGATATTTCTGAGGATTTTGCAGGGCTTGACGAGATTGCAGGAAAGCTGAAACTCGTTACTTCTAAAATAATAATTACCTCTGTCAACTATTCGACAAATACTATAATAAAAGCATTGCGTCTTGGAGCAAAGGAGTTTTTGCCAAAACCTGTTTTAAGAGAAGATTTAGTAAGAGTGCTTTCAATGCTTGCAAGTATTTCTCCGGAAAACGAAGTTTCGCAGTCAAAGATTATAACAGTTTATTCTAATAAAGGCGGTATAGGCAAAACGACTATTGCTGTTAATCTTGCAGCAGAGCTTGCAAAGGTTACAAAAGATAAGGTGGCACTTGTGGATTTGAACCTCCAGCTCGGAGATATTTCAACTTTCTTAAATCTTAATCCGCCTTTCGATGTAAATTATGTTATAAGAAGGCTGATTGATAAGGAAGAAAACATTCTTATTAAGGGGTTTGAAAAGTATAAAGACTTGTCTTTATATGTACTTTCTGATCCGAGCTATATTGAACAGTCAGAAAGTATAACTACACAGCAGATTACGACATTATTTTCTGCTCTCAAAAAAGTTTTTCCATATATTGTTGTTGACATGTCATCCAGCATTGACTCGATATCTTTAAAAATTCTGGACAGCTCTGATTGGATTATGTTTACTACAATTGTTAATATACCGGCAATTCGCAACGCACAGCGCTGTTTAAATCTTTTCCGTTCCAGAAAATATCCTTCAAATAAGGTTAAAATAGTTATTAACCGGTATATGGAAAATGACGAAATCAAGATTGAAGATATTGAGAATACGCTTGGTGAGTCTGTTTACTGGAAGATACCTAACAATTACTTTACCATAATGGAAGCAATTAATAAGGGTGTAAGTATTTCGGAAGTAAATGCTGAGTCTAACATTGGAAATAGTTTCAGAGATTTTGCTGCAAAAGTTTCTGATGATATAATCGAGCAGTCTGTAGTACAGTACAGAGTTTAGGAGAGTTCATGCTAAATTGTATAAAAGAGAGTTTTAACCTTACAAATAAATATATAATACTTGCGACACCGTTAATTTTATTTTCGCTGCTCTCAAGCTTATACATCCTGTTTTCGCTGGGCGGAAATTTAGTAAGTCTGCTTATTGCGCTTGTACTGTTTATACTTATGCTTGCGGCGTTTATTTCCGGCTGGTCTTTTATGCTTAAAACCTGTGTACAGGAGCCGGAACGGGATGACCCTAATTCTCTTATTAAAGATTTTCCTGCCGGTGTTGGTGAATATTTTCTGTCCGTTTTAGGACTTATTTTTATTGTTGCTGTTCTATCAATCGGGGTACTTGGTGCTTCTTATGCTGCCGGCATGAAGCTAATAGGCAATATAGGAATATCATCAACAGCAATGTCGGGTGCTCTTGAGTCTACGGTTGCGTTGAAATCTTTTCTTATGTCGCTTACAGACGAACAGCTGTTTAGACTTAATGCATGGAATTTACTCCTGTTAATAACAATGGGGCTTGAGTATTTCTTGATTTTATTTTATATTCCTGCAATGTTTTTTAAGTCAAAAAATCCTTTCAAAGCACTGTTTTTAGCGTTAAAAGATTTATTTAGTAAAAAGTTTTTCGAAAATCTTGGCTTGTATTTAATTCTTTTTATCTCATATTCTATTCTGTCAATTTTGACTACGATTTTCGGATTAAATGTGATAACCCACTTTATTTTTACACTTATAAATTTCTATTATATGGTGTTTATTGCGGTTCTTGTATTTAATTATTATTACGTAAATTTTGTTAAAATCGGCGGAAAGCTTGATCAAAGAATTTAGCGTTTCATATAAACATTGTTCATTCCAATTTCAACAAAACCTCGAGATTTTAACAAATCAGGTGTATTAGAGCGGTAATCAAAATCTCCTGTTATAATAAGTGAATTATCTCCAATATTCTGATATAAATTTGAGGCAAGCTGCTCTCGTTCGGCCGGTGTCAGATAAGGCCAAAAGTTGCGGCATAGGATTACTGTATTATCCGGAAGTTTTTCGGAAGTGTCTTTTAATATATCTGCCTGTGAAAAATTAACTTTACTTTTAATATTTTCTTTTGGAATTAAAACTAAATCATTGTTTGGATTTGCTGGCTTGCCCAGAGTGAAAAAGGAGGTCAGTTGATTTTTTGTATAGTGATTAATTCTGTACATCTCATTAAGCTTAATACCGAGGCGCCCTCTGTTTGCACTTTCTATATTATCGAAATCAATATCTTTTGCCTGTATGGGAAAGAATTTTTTTGCTTCTTTTCCTAGAATTTGAATGAGTTTGACTGCAAGAGTGTATGGTTCCTGTCCGTTGGAACAGGCATGGTTAAGTACATTAACTTTTTGTACTGTTTTATATTTTTCTCCAAGCAGCTCCGCAAGACAAGTCCAATTTAAATCTTCTCTGAAAAAGTAAGTTGTGGTTTTGTACAAAAATTTCCCGCTTTTATTGAAAACTTCGCGGTTATTGCCTCTGTAAGCAGGGTTATAAGTTTGAACGGGTGATATAAACATAATAATTTAAACCCGGTAAAATATTTTTTTGCCTGTTTATGAAATTCTTCTTATCATTTCATGGGCTTCTTCATCTTCAGGGAAGATAGTCACAACTTTATCAAGATACTCAAGAGCCTTATCATTATCTTTCAGGCCTTCATAGCATCTGGCAAGACTCATCAATAATGATATGTTATCCTTCTTTTTTGCCAGAAGATTTTTAAAAATGTTTATAGCAGATGCGTATTCTCCGAGTTCATAATAAGTGAGAGCAAGTGTATTTTGTGTTTCTATATCAGGATTTTGTTCAACAGCGTGAATAAGGTAGTGTTTTGCTTCATCAAATTCTTTGCGTGCAAACAAAATTCGTCCTGCGCAGAACTGAATATACTCGTGATTCGGATTAATCTTAAGAGCCTTCATTATATAATCTTTTGCTGCATCAAGCTGATTCAGGATAAGTTTATTTAAGGCCATAAATGTTAATGCAAGCACATTTTCTGGTTCCAAATCAAGCGCTTCTCTGTAATATCTTTCAGCCTCTGTGTTTTTAGAAACAGAGTATAAGAAGTTTCCATATTCGAAAATTATTTCAAAATCATTAGGCATAAGCTTCATTGCTGTTTTAAACTCGTCTTCTGCATAATCGAAAAGACGCTTGTTGAGGAATATTATCCCTAAATCTTTATGAGCTTTTGCAATATTAGGATTCATCTTAATAACTTTTTTTAGTATCTTCTCTGCAGTGTCAGTGTCGCAAAGACTTGAAGATAAAATTGCATACTGGTGAAGCGTTTCTGCAGAAGGCTTGTTTTTTAAAAGAATATTGTCATAAATCTCTTTTGCCTTAGAAAGCTGATTAGTCTTAATATAAAGGCTTGCAAGCTTCTGTGCAGGAAGAATAAATTTCTGGTTTAAATAAACAATTTTTTCCAGCATAGAAATGGCTGTTTGTATTTCTCCCATTGCTTCGTAGCAGGAAATAAGATTAAATTTGTAATTTTCTTTTTCAGGGTGCATAATAAGCAGGCTTTTATAAATTTCTGCCGCCTCTTTATACTGTCCTATTTTTACCATGGACATAGCTAAAGCAATGTTGAAACCTTCATCTTCGTTATCAAGCTCTACTGCCTTTCTGAAATATTTACAGGCTTCTTCATGGTTTTGCTGAATCTGAAAAGCTGAACCGATGTTGTAATAAGCCATAGGGTTTTTAGGATTAAGTTCAAGAGCCTTTTGATAATAACTTATAGCCTCGCCGCTTCTTCCTGTTGCAATACATGCTGTTCCGAGGCTGTTCAATGTTCCGAGATTTTCCGGAGATTTAGCCAGAGCTTTTTTGAAAGGTTCAATACTCTTTTCAAACTCTTTTATTTTCATGTAAGCTGTGCCGATTATGAAATCGAAAATATAATCTTCCGGATCTATAGCAGAAGCCTTATAAGCGTATTTGACAGCTTCTTCGGCTTCGTTGAGCTTCATTAATATAATACAAAGGCTTTTATATCCGTCTAGATAGTCCGGACGGAGTTTTATAACTGTCAGGTAAGCATTTTTTGCTGAAACTAAATCACCAAGGTTATCATAGCAGCTCCCCAGATAAAAGAATGAAGTTGCATCCTCAGGATTGTATTTAACAACTGTTTCAAATGCTATCCGTGCTTTATCATAGTTACCCTGGTTAACTGCAGTAAGGCCTGCGAGTTTCAAAAGCTCAATGTTATCCGGCTCTTCTTTAAGTGCAGGTTCTATAAGTTCCTGAGCTTTTTCAAAATCTTTTTCTCCAATTAATTCGTTAATTCTATCTAAATTTGCCATTTTTTCTCTTTTCACTGGTAGTATTACTTTGAGGGAGACTCGGTATTTGAATATAGTCTTTTTAGTCTGTAGTTTCAATACCGACTGAATACATTTACCCCCTAGCCTCCGAAGTAGTTTTTCAATCCCGAGGTCAGGTTTTTATTTTTGCACAATTTCTTTAATTTAGAAATTGCACGGTTTTCAATCTGTCTTATACGTTCTCTTGAAACTCCGTAGATTGAACCGATTTCATCCAGAGTCTTTTTGTTTCCGTCATTGTTAAGCCCGAAACGTAAAATCAAAACATCTCTTTCTTTCTGGCTTAACTGTTCAAGCATGCCTTTGATATCATCAAGCATGCTCTCCTGTGATACAAGCGAATCCGGAGCAATTGTTGATTCATCTACAATGTAGTCAATAATCTTGTTTGAATCATCTTTCTGTCCTGTTGGTGTGTCTATACTTATTGTAGACTGAGTTGCCTTTATGATTGATGTTAATTTTGAAACAGGAATGCCCATCTTATCAGCAATTTCCTGCTTAACAGGTATTCTTCCGAGTTCTGTTGTCAAATCCATAGTAGCTTTTTTAATTTTATTAATCGATTCAATTAAGTGTATAGGCAGTCTTATAATTCTTGCCTTATCTGCAATTGCCCTTGTTATTGACTGCTGAATCCACCATGTTGCATAGGTTGAAAATTTGTATCCTTTCGTATAATCAAATTTTTCGGTAGCTTTGATAAGCCCCATGTTGCCTTCCTGAATTAAATCAAGAAAAGAAAGTCCTCTTCCTATATATTTTTTCGCAATACTTACAACAAGTCTAAGGTTTGCATTAATAAGCACTTTTCTTGCAATTTCGCTTTGTGTTTCGTAAATTTTCTTTGCAACTTCAAGTTCTTCTTCCGGAGTAAGCAAAGGAATTTTACCAATCTGCTGGAGGTAAATCCTTACTGAATCGTCAGAATTTACAGAATTTAAGCTTTCTTGGGTTTTTGGTTCTTCAATAGCAATAGTATCATCATCTTCCTCAACCGGTTCTATGCTGTTAAAATCAACACCTTCATCAGAAATATCATCTATTATTAAATTCAATGTATCACTTTTTTTTGCCATTTTTCTCTACCTCTTGTCGAACCATCTCAAATAATATTATAGCAGCAGCGTTGGAAACATTTAAAGAATTAAAATTTGTTAACATCGGAATCTTGACCACAAAGTCCGAAAGTTTTAACAGTGACCGCGAAATCCCTGCATGCTCAGCCCCCATTATAAGAGCAAAGTTCATATTAGTATAATCAATATTAAAATAATTATCTTTTGCATGATGATCAGAAGCAATTACCCAGTAGTCGTTTTCTTTTAGTCTTTGTATCGCATTTACAAGACTGTTTACTTTGATAATTGAAATGTGGTTAACAGCACCTGCACTAGTTTTTTCAACTGTCGAATTTATAAGTACTCCTCGTCTTGAAGGGAGTATAATTCCCTTAACTCCTGCACATACACAGGAACGGATTATTGCTCCTACATTATGCGAGTCTTCTACTCCGTCAAGAACGACAACTTTCGTAAGCTCTCCTTTATGTTTTTCAATAAAATCATCAAGCTCAGTGTATTTTACCGGTGAAATCTGTGCAATTACACCCTGATGACGTCCTTCCGGCTCAATTTGATTAAGTTTCTGCATATTAACAAACTGGAAAACAATTCCCTGTTTTGAAGCAAGTTCTTTTATCTTTTCGATTTTACTGTCAGAGTGCGCATTATTAGAAATCAGGATTTTATTAAAAGTCCTGTTATTTGCTTCTAGAGCTTCTATGACAGCATTTTTGCCGTAAACTATGGTATTATTTTCCATTATTTTGAAACCTTCAACATTCTTTCAATACAGTTTGCACTGCGTTTTCTTATATTTTCATCCAGCGTAATCTCATTAACTTCATGCTGGAGCGAATACAAAATTTCGTCAAGTGTTGTTAATTTCATGCTTTCGCAAAGCATGTTATTTTTAATCAAAATAAATTTCTTATCTGGATAATCACGTTCAAGTCTGTCAGCAACACCTTTTTCTGTAACAATTACAAACTGTTTATCTTTGCTTTTTCGTACATATTCCATTATACCGCTTGTACTTCCGACATAATCACCAAGTCTGCTTACTTCCGGCTTGCATTCAGGGTGGATTAATATTTTAGCGTCCGGATGTTTTTTTCTGGCCAGTTCAATGTCTTTAACTTCAATATCGTGGTGGACTGGACAGTTGCCGGCATACGTTATAACTTCAACTTTGCTAAGCTTGCTCTCAACCCATTTGCCCAGATTTGCATCAGGGAGAAAAAGAACTTTCGGAGCATTAAGGCTCTTAACAATTTTTAATGCATTAGAACTTGTGCAGCAAATGTCGCACTCTGACTTAACTTCGGCTGTCGAGTTAATATAGCATACAACCGGTGCATCCGGATTTTTTTTCTTAAATTCAACCATTTGTTGATGGTTAATCATGTCAGCCATTAAACATCCTGCATTTATATTAGGCAGTAAAACTTTTTTCTCAGGAGAAATAATTTTGGCAGTCTGTGCCATAAAATAAACTCCTGCAAATACGATGATATCTGCATTGGTTTCCTTAGCTTTCTGGCTAAGATATAAAGAATCTCCTACAAAGTCTGCAACCTCATCTATTTCTATATTCTGGTAGCTATGTGCCAAGACAATTGCATTTTTCTCTTCTTTCAGCTTTCTAATTTTTTCAATTAAATTTTTCATCTATTTATCCTGTGTACAAAATTTAAATTTTATTGTACAATAAAAAAAAATAGGAAGAAACTGATATGGCATTATTGAAGAAGAGTAGTATAGTAGGTGTGTCCGTAACTCCTGAAGTTGGTTTAGAGGTTGCTCAGATTGATTTCGCAACTCAAACTGTTTTGAAATACGGAATCAGACAGCTTGAATATGATGCAAGCAGACGTGAAATAGCAGATTTAGACTTATTTAAAGAAGCATTGCAGGATTTGTTCTTTGAACTGCAAATTCCAAAAGGAACTGAAGTTGTGCTTAATATTCCTACAGTTGCTTTCAAAACAAACGATTATCCGGCAGCTCTTGATGAAGCTCAGATTTCTAATGCAATAGAGGAAGAGCTTGCTGACCACTATATCTTTAAAACAGTAGAACCGGCAGTAAGTGCTGTAAGACTGCCAAATGCTTCAATGCAGTTTTATAAAATAGCTTATACAGCAGCTCAAAAACAAATGTTAATTGAGATTGCTTTAGGCATTAAAGACATGGGCTATAAGCTGGTTGGAATTGATACTTCCGTAAATTCTGTGCTCAATGCTCTAATGTATAAACAAAGAGTTGATGTCAGCATTGATTCTTGGGTGCTTTTAATTGTTGACAGCTATTGCTGCAGAATTATAACAATGAACGGTAAGAACTATGTAGATACTTATGAAGAAAGAATTAGTATCGGTCAGGTTCTAGATGATGCTGAAAACTATTCTGCTGTAGTAGGAGCTGTAACACCAATTCTCAAAAATTTACCTTCCAAGTATCTGTGCGTTGTTTCAAAAACTAATATTATCAGCGCGGAAGTTCTGGCAAGTAAATTATCTTACACTGCTCCAATAATCCATCAGGAAGCAAATTGTTTTTCTAAAGAAGCATTCTTGGAATTAGGACCGGAAGTAGATGAAAAATTTGCAAATATAGTATCACTGGATATTATTGGTGCAGCTATTTACAAAGATTTTGAACAATACTCTGATGCACATTTTAACTTATTCAATAAATCTTTAGGTGATATTTATACATCAGAGCAGCCGCCAGAAATTATGCTTGCCGGAAGAACAATTGTATTAACACCGCAGCTTCTGATTTTTGCATTTGTAGTTGTGGCAATAGTTATTATTTTGCCAACAGTAGGTGCATTATTATATTATGCAAATTTAATTTCTACTCAGCAGAATAAAATGGCTGAACTAAATCAGAAGGTACAAGAAATTAACCAATTCTTAAAAGATAATGAAAACGTATCATCAGATTTATTTGATGAGGGAGATGAAATAAGATTGGGCCTTGCTCATAATAAGAATATTTATTCTTATTATACTATTGTTGGAACAGAAATCCCTAAAAAACTATGGCTTACACATTTAAAATTATCTGACAAGACAACTATTGAAGGTCAGGCGGATAATCTTGAGAGTGTTTATGCGTTTTTTAGAAGCATAAAGGATTATAATCCAAATTCCGACATTAAGCTTCAAAAACTGGGACTTGCTTCTAAAACAAGCTTTACTCCAATAGAAGAGAATGTTGAAAATGGTGATAACACAAATAGTCAAGAATTTGATACAGATTCTATCCTGACATCTTTAAATGCGGATTTCTATGAATTTATAATTTCAGATGATAAAAATGCCGGTAAATCCCAGGCTAAACAAGGTACAGAAAATACCGACAACAATGGCCTTCCAGGGCTAGAACCTATTAACGAAAGCAATTAGAAGGATTTGAGATGGATAAATATAAAAAATATTATGGCGTAATAATTTTTGCGGTATTAGCAGTAATGCTGGGTTTCGGCTCATACTCTATGATTTCTCCAAAAGTTGCAGAGTCTAAATCGCTTGCAGCACAGATTGAAGCCAAAGAAGGTGAAGTAGCAGAGTTACAGACAAAGTTGGATATTGTTAAAAAGAAAATTAAACAAATTAAAGATTCTATACTTTCATCCCAAAAGAAAATATATTCTCCAATAGAGTCTGATTTGGGTAATGAAACGCTGTTCTTTACTTTATATAATGATGTAATAGAAATGCTTCATGCAAATTCTGTAAAAATAAAAGCAATTGATTATAAATACAATCCAGATACTGATGCTTTCGTAAAATTCGGTAAAGATGTTTACTTTGTATGTGATGTAAACATGGAGCTGGTTTCAAACTATGTAAATTTAGGCAAACTTATACAAGATTTATACCAGTATCCATACTATATCAGAATAAATGAGCTGGAAGTCAAGCCTTATGCAAAAGATAAAAAGATTTTAATATCAACATTAAGCCTGAGGTTATATGCTCATACAGCTCCGGAAGATACTTCAGCAATAGACGCAGCAGTAAATTCTGCTCCAGCCCTAGAGGGAGCAAATACATCATTGCCGCAATAATAATACTTGATAATTAATTATGTTTAGTATAAAATTTTTATATGAAAATTTTATACTTCTGCGGAAGTAGCTCAGTTGCCCAGCGAGGTCAAGGTTATGGAAGCAGAAAATGGTTTCGGAGGGTACCGAGCGTATCTAAGATATGTACTCTACCAACGGAACCAGATATGACAGTAGAATATAAGATGCGGAAGTAGCTCAGTTGGTAGAGTATCTGCCTTCCAAGCAGACTGTCGCGAGTTCGAGTCTCGTCTTCCGCTCCATAAAAAAGAGTTCCATATGGAACTCTTTTTTATTTGTATAATTTAGCAAAATTTTCCATTGATTCTAATATAGTTTGCATAAATTCTGTACGACTTTCAAAATCTTTTAATTCATTCAGGCTTAAAATGTTATCCTGATTTTTATCAGCTTTTCTTAACTCATCAAGATTGTCCAGTAAAGTCTGGTTCTGAGGACATTCAAAATTCGCGCTGACTTTCATACCATTAGCTTCACGTTTCAAAGGCATCATCATATAAATATCATTTAAACCCTGATTAAATTCCAGCCCTGTAACCATAGCCTCCCCCCACATGATTATTATAAGCACGTCTTGATATTTCTCATCATATAAAAGAACTATTTTAATCGTTGAAAAGCTTATCGTATTCACGTTTAATTTCTTGAATATCCTGCCACATAAGCCATTTAGGGCCGCCTTTTTCACGTGTATCATTCCTTAATAAATACGACGGATGGAAAATCGGCATCATCTTTGCACCATAAACTTCAACAACTGCTCTCTCTGGAGGAAACCATTTGCCTCTGAGTTTTGTAATGCCTCCGATATTTCCCAAAATCGACTGCACTGCAACATTTCCGCAAAGCAAAATTATCTTTGGTTTAATAATTTCTATCTGGGCTTTCAAATACTCCCAGCAGGCTTCTTTTTCTTCTGGAAGCGGGTTTCTGTTATCAGGAGGACGGCATTTTAACGTATTGCATATATAAATATCTTTTTCCCGCGTAAATCCTACAGATGCAAAAATCCTGTCGAGAAGCTGTCCTGCTTTCCCGACAAAAGGTTTTCCCTGCTGATCTTCATAAAATCCGGGAGCTTCTCCTATAAGCATTAGTTTCGGATTTGGTACGCCGTCAGAAAAAACTATGTTAGTTCTTGAAGCAGCAAGCGGGCACTTATGACAATTCAAACATTTTTGACGTATTTCACTTAATTCTTCGTACATAAAAATATCACTTCCTCGGTAAATAAGTTGTCAAAAAGTCTGTGAAATAAACTCTTTCTTATCCGTGCTCTTGTCATACACAATTTTTTTTCAATCCTGAAATTATGGCGTTTTGCAAAATCATAAAAATCTTTTATGGTTAAAAGGTGGATATTGGGTGTATCATACCACTCAAAAGGCAGTATATTTGATTTTGGCATTTTCCCGTGAAACATCAAATAAAAACGCACCCGCCAGTAAGCAAAATTCGGAAAACTTATAACAACATGTTTCGCTACTCTAAGCATTTCACGTATAACATAATCCGGTTTCTCAACTGATTGCAATGTCTGATTTAAGACAGCATAATCATAAGAATTATCAGGGTATTCCTGCAAGCCTTCATCAATATCACCCTGTATAACAGAAAGCCCTTTTTCAAGACATTTGACAATGTTATCCTGATTAATATCAATTCCGCTTACACGTACGCCTTTATCCTTAAGCATTTTGGTTAACGTGCCGTCACCGCATCCCAAATCAATAACATTTTTACCGGCTTCTATCATATCTGTAATGATAGAATAATTCAGATGAAGTCCTTTTGACTCTGTGTAATGTTCGTTTAGTCTGTGCATAAGAAACTCCTTATTATTCGGGTTTGAGTTTCGTATTCCAGAAGAAATGCATCATGTCCGCAAGGTGATTGTATCTCACAATAAGAAACATCTTTTTTATTCTCCATTAACGCTTTAACAAGCTCTTTTGACTGACTTGACGGGAACAGCCAGTCTGAAGAAAATGAAATAACCAGATACTTGGACTTTGTATCCTTAAATGCTTTTTCGAGCGAAACGTACTTTTTAGCAATATCAAAGTAATCAACAGCTTTTGTTATATAAAGATAACTGTTTGCATCAAATCTGTCTACAAAAGTCTGGCCCTGATGTGCAAGATAGCTTTCAACTTCAAAGTCAATATCAAAGTTGAAGTTAGGCGAGTCTTTATCCTGAAATCTTCTTGCAAATTTTTCATGCATAGCTTCTTCGCAAAGGTAAGTTATATGTCCTACCATTCTCGCTATAGCAAGTCCCTTTTCCGGCTTTTCAGCGTGGTAATAATTACCGTTGTTAAAATTCGGGTCAGAAAGTATCGCGTTTCTGCCAACAGCATTAAAAGCAATGCTCTGTGCAGAAAGTCTTGGAGTTGAGGCGATTACTATAACATGGCTTACCATACTGCCATAGCTTAAAGCCCATTCAAGAGCCTGCATGCCTCCCATTGAACCGCCGGCTACAATAAGTTTTTTTACCCCGAGAAAGTCCGTAAGTTTTTTTTGAACCTTTACTACATCTTCAATTGTAATAACAGGAAAACTTAAGCCATATTCAACTCCTGTAGCCGGATTAATAGAATTAGGACCTGTTGTTCCCTTGCAGCCTCCAAGCATGTTTGAGCAGATTACAAAATATTTATCAGTATCAAAAGCTTTGCCTGAACCGACCATATCATCCCACCAGCCCGGCTTCTTGTCGCCTTGATGGTAGCCTGCAGCATGAGCGTCACCTGTAAGAGCATGCAGAAGCAGTATTGCATTGTTGCCGTTTTCATTTAATTTTCCATATGTTTCATAGGCAATTTCGACTTGAGGAAGCTCTTTTCCGGATTCAAGCTGGACAGGCTCATTAATTTTGAAAAGTTTTGTTTCTACTAACATTGGCTTAACCTTATAGCTCTGTCTAAATCTTCAATAATATCATCAACGTCTTCAAGACCTACAGAGAACCTCATGAAGTCGTCTGTTACCCCGCAGGCAAGTTTTTGTTCATCGCTCAACTGCCTGTGTGTAGTCAAATACGGGTAAGTGATTATGCTCCGGGTGTCGCCTATGTTTGTCGTATGAATAGGAATTGTGAGCGAATTGATAAACTTTTCACCTGCTTTTGCCCCTCCTTTAAGTCCGAAACCCACAATTGAGGAGCATCCTTTCGGTGTGTATTTTTGAGCAAGCTCATAATACTTGCTGCTCTTTAACCCCGGATAATTAACCCAGCTTATTGAAGGGTTATTTTCAAGCCACTTTGCAATTTTTAAAGCTGAGTCACAGTGCTTCTGCATTCTAAGTGAAAGTGTTTCAAGACCGGATAAAGTAAGATACGAATTGAACGGACTAGGGCAGGCTCCCATATCTCTTAAAATCTGTGCTCTTGCTTTAACAATATAAGCAGCTCTCCCAAAAGTTTCTGTATAAACAATTCCGTGATATGATTCATCCGGAGTTGTAAGCTCAGGGTATTTTCCCCCTCCATTTACCCCCCATTTAAAGTTTCCTGAATCAATAATCGCTCCGCCCATAGCATTTCCGTGGCCTGAAATATACTTTGTAGTCGAATGAACAACAATATCAGCGCCCCACTCAATCGGGCGGCACAGGTAAGGGCTCGGGATTGTGTTATCTACAATAAGCGGAATTCCATGTGAATGCGCAACATCAGCAAGTTTTTCAATATCTATGATATTAAGTGCCGGATTTGACAAAAGTTCAATAAACACACACCGCGTCTTGTCGGTTATTTCACGTTCAAAATCTTCCGGCTCTTCTCCTTTTGCAAACTTTACATTAATTCCGAGTTTTTTGAATGTTGACGAGAACAGGTTACATGTTCCTCCGTAAAGAGTAGAGGCGGCAACAACTTCATCTCCTGTGTTTGTTATATTCAAGATAGCAGCAGTTGTTGCCGCCTGTCCTGATGAAAAGCATAAAGCTCCGACTCCGCCTTCAAGTTCGGCAAGGCGTTTCTCAAGGATATTATTTGTCGGGTTAGAAAGCCTGGTATATATATCACCTTCGACTTTTAAATCAAATAAATCTGCACCGCGCTGAACATCGTCAAAATCAAATGCGGTTGTCGGATATATAGGCACATTTATACACATTTGATGCTCTTTAGGATTATGTCCGGCGTGTAATAATTTTGTGTCAAATTTCATGTTTGAACTCCTATGCCTGAATAAGTTCTTTAACCTTTTTCCTCTGTACTTTTCTGGTAGCCGTTCTAGGAAGTGCTTGTTTAAGCACTGTAATATTTATAGGACGTTTGTATGGTGTAAGACGCTGCGATAATCGTTTTACTTCACCCTTCATCAACTGGTCAAGTTCTTCATCGTTATATTTACTTCTAAGTTCTTCTGAAGGAACAACAACTGCTGCAATATCTTCAGTACCGTCTTTTGCTCCGCCTTCTCTTGAAACTCCGAAAACGCAGACTTCTGAAAACAAGTCGCTTTTTTCAAGCACAGATTCTACTTCTTCCGGGAAAACTTTTTTACCGCCGGAGAGAACAATCATATTCTTAATTCTGCCTGTGATGTATACCCTTCCGCTTTCATCAATTTTTGCAATATCTCCAGTGTGGAACCAGCCATCTTCATCAACTGCTTCACGCGTAAGTTCAGGCTGGTTATGATAACCTTTCATAACAGAAGGGCCTTTAAGCAATAATTCTCCTGTTTCAGGGTCTGTTTTGGCCTCATAACTAGGAAGAGGTTTGCCTACGGAACGTAAATCCCTGTTCCGTTCTATATTAATTGTTGCAATCGGACTTGTTTCGGTTAGACCGTAAACTTCATATACTTGAATTCCGACTCTCTGGAAAAATTTTGCTACGTTCAAATCAAGCGGTGCCCCCCCTGACATGCATCCTTTGAAAGAGCCGCCAAAGCATTTGTGAATTTTTCTGAACATGAGCTTTTTGGCCCAGATGAATGGTACAAATTTAGCAAAATGATAAAGAATTGGGAACATCTTCTGTGAAAACTTTGAAGTATTCTTCATCTCTGCTTCTAAACCAGTCTTAAGCAGTTTTAAGAAAGCAGGAACAACAACCATAAACGTTATCTTTCTATCTCTCATTGTATTAAGGATATCTTTAGGTTTGAGGTTGTGTGTATAATATACAGAAAATCCGAGGTTCAAAAATGTTGAAAAGCCTACTGTCATTTCAAAAAGATGATTCATAGGAAGGATTGATAATACTCTTACATCGCCGTAAGGCAATATCTGATTAAATGCTGTTTTCAAGTCTTTCAGCTGGGCAAGCATGTTTCCAAAGGTTGTTTCTACACCCTTGGGATTGCCGGTTGTTCCGGAAGTGTAAATTATAAAAACTACTGACTTTCTGGAACGGTGTCTCCATTTGCAGGTATAATTATTTGGTATTGTATAAATACTTTGCAGATTTTCATTGACAGGGTGCTCATCCATTACAATAATATGCTTAAGTGACGGGATTGCTTTTTGTAATTCAAGTGCTTTATCTATATAACTCTGAGAAACAAGCATTACCGAAGGCAGACAGTCTGAGAGAATCGACTGTAGTTCGTATTTTGTGAGTTTTATATCAAGAGGCACTGTGATTAGTCCGGAAATTACGGATGCAAAAACGCATGCACCGTATTCAGGTTTAGATTCAGAAAGAATAGCGAGTTTTTCTCCTCTTTGTATTCCCAAATCGTTCATAAGATATGCAGCAAGTCTTCTTGACATTAAGCCAAGACCGTCATAAGTAAGCTCTTTCCATCCGAATTGTGTTTTCATGCCTAACGCAATTTTTCGCGCATATATATTAGTTTTATCTTCCAGTAAAGATAATACATTACTTTCGCGTTCTTTCATACTTCCCTCCTGAACACACCATAGCCTCATGCTATGTATTATATCAAATGATTAATTATTGGAAAATATTTCTTAATAAAATGTGACAATACTTAAAAAAAGAAGCCCTAAGGCTTCTTTTTTTAAGTATTGTGTAAAACTAATTCTCCGGATTCAAGAGTTGGTTTTACGTCAATAACTTTTTGGTTAGAACTTCCCACCCAGTGAATTTTTGGATCAAGAAGCTCCATAACAAATTTCCCTTCAGCAATAACGTCAATATCTGCGATATCAGGAATGTCTTTAATTTCTTCCCATAGAAAACCTGTATAGAGCCAAATTGTTTTTTGCGGAAGTTCTTTTCTTATTTTTTTTATTAATCTAAAAACTTCATCTCTGTTAAACGGGTGAAGCGGATCTCCCCCAGAGAAAGTAATTCCTGAAATATGCGGTTTGCTAAGTGCTTCAAAAAGCTCATCTTCCGCCGCTTTATCAAACGGAATACCTCCTGCAACATCCCAGGTGATTGGATTCTGGCAACCATGGCAATGGTGCGTACATCCTGAAACCCATAAAACAACTCTTAAACCGTCGCCGTTAAGCATGTCATCTTTTGTAATATTGTGATAATTCATTTTTTGTAATATCTCTCCTTGATATTTCTATCATACCATCGACAAATAAATTTTTGCAAAGAGTTAAGTTGTATGAAGATTTTGGCATGTGAACTCATAAATTTTATTTACCCCCCTTTACAAATTTTTTTTATTTGTTAGTATAATAAAGTGAATTGAATAAGACTGAATAATCCTCAGTAGCTCAATGGCGGAGCAACCGGCTGTTAACCGGTAGGTTGTTGGTTCGAGTCCAACCTGGGGAGTTTTTTATTGCAAAGAAAAAACTCGGGCTTGTCCCGACTTTTTCTATGCTTGAAATTTTTTAAGTTAAGACTCGAACCAACTAAGTGAAGAGTTTAGAGAGGAGCAAGCAGAGAGCGAAGGACTTTTCTTTGGAAGAAACGAAGTTTCTGAAAAGAAAAATTGTAGACTCGTTTAATGCGAGCTACTCAAGACAACCTGGGGGGATTGTGGTGATAAATTATGGGTTTTGGGGTTTTAAATTATTATCAAATTTTTGCATTCTGATATTATTATTTGCATCAGCTTTTTCAATGCAATAAGTTTTTGTTTTTGGGTAATAACCTATTTCTTCATATGGGAAACCTGATTCAGAAGTTTTTAATGGAGTTTTAAACTTTCCAACGTGTTCTAGATTTCCGTCTTTGTATGAAGCTTGAACTCCTTCTATGTTATTAGAATTAGTATTTTCTTTGATAATTTTAAGATAAATTCCGTCTGGGTTTATATTTTTACTTTGTAAAAATAATAAATTGTTATTTTTGTCATATTCTTCATATGTATAAGAACCATCTTTTTCGTATGTATACAATTTCATTCCATTAATATTTTCATTTTTTATTACAATCTGTCCTGTTTTTTTATATTTATTATAATTTGCACTAGCATCTAACCCTTTTATTAAAGTATTTGTTTTTAAAGAGGGGGGAGTTGTGTTGGCATTATCGAAATTTTGTTTATCTTTAAAAGAGATGAAACTATGGACATTAATGTTATTAATTGATTTAATATTATTCATAAAACATCCTCATTATTTATATATGTAAAAACATATATTTTTTAAAAATGGACGGTTCAAGGTGTTTTTTATTGTGAAAAAAAAGACATTTTTAATGTTTTGGGGTATATTTGTACAACCTATAGGCTATATAAATTAGTTGAAAAGTTTGAAGAGAGTTCGGCGCAAATTTTTTTTAATCGGCTTAACATAGTTCAAAACAATGCTGTTCGTTTCAATAAGGAATTTGCGTGCTTTCCCCGTTTTAGGATAAAGTGACGCAAAAGTTTCCTTGAAAGCGTTATCAGCATCTTTTACATGTTTGGATTTATATAGATCTTTAAGGTTTCTCTTAAAGCAATCCGGATAATTATTTGTGCGGTGTTTTTTTCTTGCAAGCAGCCCGATAGTCGGATTTTCTTTGCAGTCAATTAAATGATTTATTGCATCATCTGTGCAGTCTTTTGCAACACGAAAACGGGTATCAAGATGCGCATTGTTCCAGTATGCGTTGCGTCTGACACTTTCAAAACGAATCCCGCCGTCCATTATTTCTGACATATTATACTCCTTTTTTAATATAAAACCATGAAAAAATAAAATTTGCTATTTAATATTCAAACTTACTGTTTAAATAGTGTTGAAAAATTTTTCAAAAAATTTAAGTGGAAATATAATTTGTGTCGTTATAGTAAAACCGACCTGCGAACTATGTGCGAGATTTATTTATCTTTGCTAGGACATAGACCAAGCCCCAAAAGTGTAAATACAGCAGCAGTTGATATAGCTACAAACATTGTTAAATTTTCTGCACGATGAACCTCTTTAAACGGAGTTTCTCCGTCCAAGAAAATACCTCTTTTGTTCTTTTCAAGGGTATGTTCTGAATATTCGTTATTTTCATCTATAACTTTTAGTTGAACTTTGTAATTATCACTATTTTTGTCTTTTATTAATTTTGCATCAAAATGCAAATCTTTATAAGGTGCTTTGTATGTAATTCTGTTAGCTCTGCTTGTAGTTCCACCAAAGCAATTGGGCTCATCATAAAATTCTAGGTATGAATTAACTTCGACAAGTTTTACTCTGCCTATAACATGATTTGGGTCATTTTTATCTTTTTTGATATGGATACTTCCTTGTATATCACCTTTTCCACCTGCATCAAAGTTGCCCGTAGTTCTATATCCAATATCGGCAGTATATTCTGTGTCCGAGATTTTCTGAACGTTACTTAAATACTCTGTAGAAAAAGCTTCAAAGAGCTCTTTTTTGTCAATATGCTCAAACACATCACAATTCTTAAGACCTTCATAATTAGGCCCACAAGCTGTAATTCCTAAACCCGTAAGTCCTGCAGCCACATAAGTAAGAATTTTCTTTGGAACGGATTTTTTTACTTGTGTTTGCCCGAAAGTAGTTGAATTGTTTGTCGAAATAGGCATTATATTCATTATAAATTTACTCCTCACAGTTATTTATATTACACCTAAAACTCGTGAAAAATAAATTTTGCTATTTTATTCAAATATTAAAATTTCCTTAATTTTTTCAAAAAAAATATAAATCTATTATATAAATATAAATGTAAATAAATAGGAGGATTATATTATGGCATTAAAACCGTTACAAGACAGAATCGTTATTAAGGTAATTGAAGATACAGAACAGACTTCCGGCGGAATATTTATTCCGGATAGTGCAAAAGAAAAACCTCAAAAGGGTGAAGTTGTTGCTGTTGGAGAAGGCAAGACTAACGATAAAGGCGAAAAAGAACCTATGGGCGTTAACGTTGGGGATATTATCCTTTATGCTAAATATGCCGGAACTGATGTAAAAATGGATGGGGTAGAGTACAAAATTCTTTCAATTAAAGATGCTCTAGCAGTATTAGTTTAAAAAATTAGGTAATAGGAGATATAAAAATGGCAAAACGTATAGTATTTGAAGAAGAAGCTAGAAAATCGCTTCTCAGAGGTATAGATGCAGTTGCTGACGCAGTAAAAGTTACTCTCGGACCAAAAGGAAGAAATGTAATTTTACAAAAAAAATTTGGTGCACCTCAAATCGTTAACGATGGTGTTACAATTGCAAAAGAAATTGAACTTCAAGATGGTTTAGAAAATGCAGGAGCACAGCTTCTTAAAGAAGTTTCATCTAAAACAAACGATGTAGCCGGGGACGGTACAACTACAGCTTCTGTACTTGCTCAGGCAATTGTTAGAGAAGGTTTGAAAAATTTAACAGCCGGTGCAAATCCAATGTCTATGAAACGTGGTATTGATAAGGCTGTTGATATTGCAATCAATAAGATTAGAGATTTGTCTAAATCAGTAAGCACAAAAGAAGAAATTGCACAGGTTGCAGGTATTTCTGCCGGTAACAACTCTGAAATTGGTGAATTAATTGCTGAAGCAATGGAAAAAGTTGGGCACGATGGCGTGATTACTGTTGAAGAAAGCAAATCTTTCGGTACTAACTTAAAGGTTGTAGAAGGTATGCAGTTTGATAAAGGTTATATTTCACCTTATTTTGTAACTGATCCAGAAAGAATGGAGGCAGTTCTTGATGATGCATATGTTCTTTGTGTAAACAAAAAGATTAATTTAATTGCAGACTTAGTACCTGTTCTTGAACAGGTAGCACGTGATGGACGTTCATTATTGTTAATCGCAGAAGATGTTGAAGGTGAAGCTCTTGCAACATTGGTTGTTAACACAATGAGAAAAGTTTTAAGAGCTGTTGCAGTAAAAGCTCCTGGATTTGGCGACAGAAGAAAAGCTATGCTTGAAGATATCGCTATTTTAACAGGCGGTCAAATGTTTACAGAAGAACTCGGTATCAAACTTGAAAATATTACAACAGATATGATGGGTGTTGCAAAACGTGTAACAGTTACTAAAGATGAAACAACTATCGTTGTTGGTGATGAAACAAAAGAAGCAGTAAGAGAACGTGTAAACTTGATCAAGAAACAAATTGAAGCTTCTGACAGCGAATACGATAAAGAAAAATTACAGGAACGTATGGCTAAATTAGCTGGGGGTGTTGCTGTTATAGAAGTTGGTGCTGCTACAGAAATTGAACTTAAAGAAAGAAAGTTAAGAATTGAAGATGCACTTAACGCAACAAGAGCAGCTAATGAAGAAGGTATTGTACCAGGCGGCGGTGTTGCGCTTATAAGAGTTCAACAGGAACTTGAATCTAAGATGAACACTATTACATTTGAAACAGATGACGAAAAGAGCGGTTATAAGATTTTGACAGCAGCTCTTGACGTACCTTTGAGAGCAATTGCTTTCAACTCAGGTGCAAAATCTGATGTTGTTGTTGAAAATGTAAGAGCTGAAAAAGATGCATATGGTTACGATGCTCTTCTTGACAGATATACAGATATGTTTGCTGCAGGTATCGTAGACCCTGCAAAAGTTACAAGAAGTGCTCTTGAAAATGCAGCATCTGTAGGTTCAATGCTTCTTACAACTCAAGCAGCAGTTGTTGATATTCCGGAAGAATCAAAAGCTCCTGATATGTCAGCAATGGCCGGCATGGGCGGTATGGGCGGCATGATGTAGAATGCGGCAGCCGGAGTGAAGCCTGAATTCAGCGGCGGTGAGCCGGAGAACACTGGGCGGAACTTGACGATTGCAACGTAAAAATCTTAAGAAAATGTTGGAAAGTTGAAAAACTTTCCGACATTTTCTTATTTTCCAGCAAATTTATTTTTTACGGGGTTTATCAATAATATGTTAATAATATCAAATCAACAAAATTATAACCCTTTATTCGGTACAAAAAATATTCCGCGTGCAGAGCTGGAAATGCTTCTTGCGAAAGATAAATCTTCTGCACAGATTGCACGCAAATTTGGCGTCACTACAGGTACTATTATGCGTAAAATACGGGAATATGGTTTGCAGCTTCCTTCTGAAAAGCACCGTGAGCTTTTTTATAATGAAGCGCTGCCGCTGTTAGAGCAAGGGGTGCCATGTGCAAAAGTCCGTAAACTTACGGGAATCAGCGAAGAATATTCAAGGAAGTGGCTTAAAAAGAACTCTTATCCTTCAAACAAAGTGTTATTTGACCAACACCTTGAAGAGCTATATAAGCAAAACTATACAGATGAGCAAATCGCAGATATTCTATACGTAGAAGCATCAACGATTGCACGCAGGCGTGGTGATTTAGGTTTGAAGAGGAAACTTGGACGTCCGCAAAGTAATATTGACTGGCAAGAAATTCTCGAAATGCTTAAAAGTGGAAAAACAGCTCCACAAATAGTAAAAGAGTTTAAAATAAGTGCTAAATTGCTTGCAGAAAAAATTAAAGAAATAAGCGGAGTTACTCCTAAAAAAATAGAACTTGAATATCGAAAAAATTTTGTTGCCAATTGCCTTGCAAAAGGGGATAATATTTCTTCTATTGCAGAAAAATTAAATCTTAGAAGAGAGCCGTTGTATAAATTTATACAAAAATTTCTTCCAGAATGGGTTACATCAAGAAAATCATAACGCAGAGTATATTCGGTTGAATTTTTCAATTTTGTCAAAGGTCCAGCCTGCATTATAATTCATGGCATTTTTAATAAGCAGTTTCCAGCTAGCAGGATTGTTTGTATAGAGATTAAGTGCTTTTGTGACAACAGCATTGAAACTTTCAGAAATATCTTCTTCCGTATTTATTGAAGTTTTTGTTTTAAGGCCGCATCCTAAGGTCATATCGTCAAAAATATCTGATATTGTGTCATTATAGATACCGTTTCTTAATGCTACAGGAACGCATCCGTATTTCATTGCAGTAAAGTGTTCGTTAGATGTTATGTTGTTTCTTGCACAGAAAAAGGATAAATCCGAAGATGCATAGAATTGAGCCAGATTTATCTCGCCGTCTATGAAGAGCCATTTGCCGGCACAGCCGATTTTTTGTTCAAGATATTCTACCCAGTTCGTAATTTGATTATTTTCAAGTCCGTTCGGAATATTTATAATCACCTGTACATTTTTAAATTCTTCTAATAATTTTATAATAGAAGTCAGGGCTATATCTGTTCCATCAGCAAAAATATTTGTCGATAATTTGCAGAAAATTAGCGGGGCATCAAAGAATGTATCCAGATATCCTCTAAGTGTGTATTCATCAGACTTAAAGAATTTAGGGTCAATAAAACGTGTTCTTATCCTGTCTTTAGAAAATTATCTTGTAAGATATTTTTTATTTCTAAAACGCGACTCTCTAAAGTCATCTTGTGTAAAAGGTCTGTATATTGCAGATGCCGGTATTTCACATCCAAAAGAAACATACGAACTCTTGTTTTTTGTTTTGCATATTCTGTCAAACATTTTGCCGGAAAGTTCCGGTTTAGTCAAAATATTATTATAATATGTTTTTGACGGAACAGCCCAGAAATCAGCTCTTTTAAGCGTATAAAAAAGAGTGTTGTAATATAAATCATTTTCGTATGCCATTTTAGGAAATAATTTTAAAACTCTGGCATTTAATCTGTTAAAAAGAATATTTTCATCTATATCGTCACACTTTTCCGGATATTTTCTAAGCTTGTAATAGTTTTGATAAATAAAATCTAAACATTCTCTCATCTGGCAGAACCGTTTAGTGTTATGCAGGTTAAATAGTGAGGCAATACATTTTTTTATAATTTTATCACTGCACAGCTTTTTCATACCTTTGGAGTCTGCAAGATTAACTGCAGCCCAGAAAGCCTCTTCTTTTTCTGCTTCGAATTTTGAAAAATCATTAATAATCTGTAAAACCTTGATAGGATAATGTGATTTATTGCCGAGTTCTACTCCCAGAAAAAAAGGTATATTGTTCGAGTGAATAATTTTCGGCTTAAGTTTTTGCGCTGCAATTCTTGCTGCTTTAACAAAAGGTGCAAGATATTGAAGTCTGGAACGGTCAAATCCTGAAAACGCTTCTGAATAGAGTCCGTAAACATCTATGTTTAAACTATTCGGCTTCATTTTATACAAAGAAGCATTATTCGTACGGTTTTGCAGGTAGTATTCAAAATCAAAAACTAATTTTTCAGCGTCGTCAGTATTGTCAACAGGTATTAATACTTTTATATCTTTGTCAGGATATTGTTGTCTGAAAGCAGAAATAAAATCCAGCGGAGGAATATCAAGTGTTAAATATAATATGGTTTTAAAATCATTGTTCTTTTGAGTTTTCCTGAATAATGACGATACTTGTTTTCTTATAAAACGCCATTCAATATTGAAATGATTAAAAGATTTGCAGCTTGCAGAATATTCTTCGCTAAACTTTGCCGGCTGTATCCCGTATATTATATCAAGTTCTCTGGCGTGAGTTTCTGTTCCGAAAGAGTCCTTCATATAATTCAAGTTAGCATATTGTACAGTTGAAATCAAGCCGGCTATTGACAGAACTTTTAGTTTGGTTGTATACTTTCAGTATTATGAAAAACTTACATTTTGAATTAACAAACAATTCATCCTCCTCATGCTCCAAGTTTCAATCGGGACTTGAGTGATTTTGGTATGTAAGTTTATGTAACAGAATTGACGTTTTTTGAAAAGTCCCGTTTTTATAAACGGGGCTTTTTTTGTATTTAGAAAGGACAATTAATGAAAGTAAATAATATAAATAGCGCAGTATTTAGAGGCCCTCTGGACGGGGTAGTAACAAGCGCCCTCAGGACTTGCGATATGAATGAGATGGTCAATGCTGTCGGGCTTGATGTCGGTGCGATGGTAATTCCAAGGGCATATTATGATACAAAAGCAAGAAATGAGTATGCAGGTGCGGAAACTTTTATCAGAGAAATAAGCGGAACTTTCATTAACTGTCTTTCTGCAGGTTTATTTGCAATGGGTATTTCTAAAATAGCTGCGAGAAAAATTGAACCCGACGTAAAAATTAATCCTGAAAGCTGGTACTCAAAAGATTCTCTTGAAACTTTAAGGTGCGCGTGGGATAAAAGTAAAAATACAAAAGATTATATTGTCGAAGTTCTTGAGAACATTTCAGGACGTGACGGCAAAGGGGTAAATGAATTTAAGAATATAAAATGGGAAAATATTGAATGGATTGATGAAGCTAAGTGGGATAAGATTAAGTGGAATAACCCGAAATATGCTGGAATTCAGGACAATCTGAAAACGAAAAAAGGTTTTGTACAAACATTCTGTGAGCTTGTCAACGATAAAAATATAACAAAAGATGATAAGAAAAATGTTCTTTTAATTATGGAACGCCGCCTGGCCAATGCGCTTGGCTCAGAAAGAGAAACTGAATTAAACATAGACGGACATAAACTTTCTGCAAAACTTGAAAACATATTGCGAGATACTCACGATATGGGCAAGGATATTTTTAATAAAAATAATGGAAAAGAAATTGAACGCGCAATTAACAAGATTAATAAGGTAAATAAAGTAAAAACTTTTGGTGCGATTGCTGCTTCTTGCGCTCTAGGGCTTACTAACCAGTGGCTTAACAGAAAAATCACAGAGAAAAGGACCGGTAAGAAAGGGTTTGTAGGTGATGTAGATTATACTTCTTCTGATAGAGGCGAGAAGCGTAAGGATTGCCTGCTGCCATTTAAAAAACTAGGAGCAAGTGTTCTTATGGCAGGTATGGTATTTAGCGTAATGGGTGTAAAGAATTTCAAACAATTTGCTAAAAAGTTAGAATTTACAGGGCCTGTAACAAGCGGAAATGCTATAAAAACAGTTTACGCAGCAACGATTATAGGAAGGTTTATGGCTGCAGACAACGGAACTGAACTTAGAGAGTCAATGACAAGAGATTATCTGGGCTTCCTAAACTGGCTTGTCTTTGGCGGTTTTGCTGCTAAGGGTGTTGCAAATCTTCTGGATAAAAACGGTAAAGATTTGTTCAATTACACAAAAGAAGGTAAAGGCTTGAAACATTGGCTCAGAGATATGAACCTTAAAACACATAATGAAATTGCTGCAAAAGGAAGCAAATTCGCTAAGAAAAATATGTGGAAACTTAACCTCGCTCACGCTGCGGGTATTACATATTCTGCCGTGACTCTGGGAATTTTGCTTCCGATGATGAACGCAAAGATAACGGAAAAGAAGGCTAAAAAGAAAATATAAAAATTCCTTTGATGTATAATTAATTTATAGAAATTAGAGGAATTAATTATGCTAAAAGGAAATGAAATTAGACAGTTATATTTAGATTATTTTAAAAACAAACATCAGCATACGATTGTAGAAAGCTCAAGCCTTGTGCCAGATAACCCTACAGTGCTTTTAACTACAGCAGGAATGCTTCAATTTCTGCCAATATTTTTAGGGATTACAAAATCACCTTATAATCCGGCAAGAGCGACTTCCTGCCAGAAATGCGCAAGAGCAGGCGGAAAAGATTCTGATATCGAAAATGTTGGAAGAACTCCTAGACATCACACCTTTTTTGAAATGCTTGGGAACTTCTCTTTCGGCGACTACTATAAAAAAGAGGTTATTCCATGGGCGTGGGAATTTGTAACAGAAGTACTTAAACTTGATAAAGACAGACTCTGGATAACTATTTTTGAAACTGATGACGAAGCGTATGATATTTGGAGGAGTATCGGTGTTCCTGATGAACGAATAAAAAGAAAAGGCAAAAAGGATAACTTCTGGGGGCCTCCGGGAGCTTCCGGTTCTTGCGGACCTTGTTCTGAAATACATTATGACTTAGGCGAACAGTATAAATGCTCCGATAACTGCGGTATTGATACCTGCGAATGCGACAGATGGGTTGAAATTTGGAACCTTGTATTTACAGAACTTTATCAGGATGAAGAAGGCAACCAATCGCCTCTTGAACATAAAAACGTTGATACCGGCATGGGATTAGAACGTATAACAATGGTTTGTCAGGGAGTTGCCTCAACATTCGAAACAGATTTGCTCAAGCCGATTTTAGATAAAGTTTCTGAGATGAGCGGAGTTCCTTACAAGAAATCTGAAAAAACAGATATTTCTCTTAGGATTATAACAGACCACGCAAGATGTGTATCTTTTCTTATTTCAGACGGCGTAATCCCTGGCAATGAAGGCAGAAGCTATGTGTTGAGAATGATTCTTAGACGTGCTCTGCGCCACGGTAAGATTTTAGGAATGGAGCTTCCGTTCCTGTACAAACTCGTAGATGTAGTTGTGGATAATTACGGCACAGCTTATCCAGATTTAGTTAAAAATAAGGTTAAAATTATTGATGTTATCAAAAAAGAAGAAGAAAGATTCGCTAAAACTCTTGATAGAGGATATAAAATGCTTGAAGAATTTATATCCGAAAAGAAAGATATTGATGGCGAAAGTGCTTTCAAACTTTATGATACATACGGCTTCCCGTTTGAACTTACTAAAGAAATCGCGGAAGAAAATGGTTTAGGCATTGATGAAAATGGCTTTAAAAAAGCAATGCAGGAACAAAAAGACCGTGCAAAAGCTGCTGCTGAGAAGATTTCCGTTACAGGCGATATGAAGTATGCAAAAGTAGAAAATGAAGTCGGCTCAACCGAGTTTGTAGGCTATCTTGTGGATTGTGCACAGGCTAAAATCCTTGCAGCAATTGAAGGTGAAGGATATACCGATATAGTTCTTGACAGAACTCCATTCTATGCAGAATGCGGCGGTCAGGTCGGCGACAGCGGATATATAGTTAATGAAAACCTGAAAGCAGAAGTTTTAACAACATTCAAAGTTAACCATCTTTTTGTACACAGATGTCAGGTTGTTAACGGAGAGGTTAAAGTTGGTGATTATGCTTTTGCGCAAATTGATTCTGCAAGAAGGGCGCAAATTAGAGTTCACCATACATCTGCTCACTTATTGCAGGCTGCTTTGATTAAAGTGCTGGGCGATGAGGTTAAACAAGCTGGTTCGCAGGTTGAAGAAAATAGAATGAGATTTGACTTTACCTTCTCACGTGCAATGACCCCTCAGGAAGTTAAAAAGACAGAAGATATTATGAACAAATGGATTGGTGAAAAACTTCCTGTTAATACTGATGTAATGGGTATTGAAGAGGCAAAACTTACCGGTGCTACAGCATTATTCGGTGAAAAATACGAAGATGTTGTCCGCGTTGTGAGCATTGGTGGTAAAGCTAAATGTAACTGCGGCAGCGATTGCAGCTGTGACCATGAAAGCGGAGAAGAAAAAGAGGTTATCTCAAAAGAATTCTGCGCAGGTACTCATGCTTCAAATACAGCTGATTTAAGGCTTGTAAAAATAGTATCAGAAGGGGCTATTGCAGCTGGTACGAGAAGAATTGAAGCTGTTGTTGCTGATGCAGCGCTTGGTTATCTGAATGCAAAATCTGCGGAAATAGATAAACTTGCTTCAAGATTTAAGGTTCACTTTGATGAAGTTGAACCAAGAATTGAAAAAATACTTGAAGAAAATAAAGAACTTCAGAAGGAACTTGAGGAAACAAAAGCAGAGATGGCAAAAAGCAAATTTGCAACGTTTGTTTCTAAAGCCCAGGATATTGAAGGCGGTAAATTATTTATCACAAAAATTGAAAATCTTGATGCTGATGCAGTTAAAGCCGGTATAGAGATGCTTTCTAATAAATTGGGCGAGAGCATAATAGTTCTTGCAAATGAAAGAATGGTTATAGTAAAAGTAACTGACGGTTTCGTTAAAAAAGGTATAAATGCCGGAAAGATTGTTGGCGAAATTGCAAGAGCAACCGGTGCAAACGGAGGCGGCAGACCGAATTTTGCACAGGGTGGTGTAAAAGATGCTTCTAAACTGAATGAGATTTTGGCTAAGGTTGAGGGAGATTTGAGATGAGAATATTGACTTTGGATCAATCATTTCAGGCAAAAAAGATTAATCTAAAAGATTATGCAATTTTTGAAGAGCCTATTCTTACAAATGAAAAAATTATTTCTCCGAAAGACACCAGGGAGTTTAATTATAAAATGCAAAAAGTTTTGGCGGAATATAAACAAAAGGCGCTCAGGACTCTGGAGAATGCCAAAAATGTATTTATTAAAAAATGAATAACAAAGGGCGGAACCTTTTAGGTTCCGCCCTTTTTATTATTCAGGAATAATGATTCCATTTATATAAGCTGATTCATCCTTACTTAAGTATTTTAAAGGTGTTGTAATAAGATAATATTCAGATGTTCTGGAATACTTTCTCATAAATCTATTTTAAACCTCATGATTGCAAACTGTCAAAAGTAGGTTATAATTTATAATATATACCCTAAGATGAGAGGATTTAATTATGACAGATGGTTTATCCCTGAATTTGCAGTTGTTACAAAATATCTCAGATATGACAGGAGGAACTGCTGCCGGTGCGAGCAGTGCAAATAATAAGCCTGCTGTTTACGCAAAAGAGGGCGATCCGAATTATGACGAAAAGATGGATGCTGATGGTGACGGCGTTGTTACGATGGAAGAATATCAGGAGTACTGCAAGGAGAATGGTATAAGTACCGACGAGCAGGCCGCAGAAATGCAGAGCCGCGGGGATGCAATGATTAAAAAACAAGCAGAGGAAGCTCCAATTGCTTATGATGATTATATTAAGTACTGCGAAGAAAATGGCGCAGGAACTGTTCAAAACTCAGGAAAAGTAGAAAGTTCCGGAGTCAATGATGCAGGGCTGGTTATACGTAATGTTGGAAAAGCACTGAGCAGTTACTCCGGAAACCAGATAAAACTTCCTGAAGCTAAAATTGAGCGCAATGCTTAGTCTAGTGTAATTTCTCCCTGTCTGAAAATTACCGGTTTCCCGTCCTTAAATCCGGCAACGGTTGAAGCTTTGCCTTTAGCTTCATGTCCGTATGACGGGATTACAAGGTCAACTTTGCTGCCTATATATTTAACAGCCTCATCATATGTTAAAGCTGGAGCTTCTCCTGAAAGATTTGCGCTTGTGGTTGCCAGAACTCTTCCGTCAATATTTCTGCAAATTTCTGCAAAAGTTTCATTGTCAGGAATGCGTATGCCGACAGTCTGCATACCTGATGTAATATAGTCAGGAGTTTTTTCAGATTTTTCAAGTACAAGAGTTAAAGCACCCGGGAAATGTTTTTTTATTAATTTTTGTGCTTCCTTTTCAATAGGCTGACGCACGTAATCAAAAAGATTATATACTTCATCGCTCATCAGAATTAAAGGTTTTTTCCCATCTCTGTGTTTAATCTCATAAATCTTCTTCACTGCTTCTTCGTTGTCTGGAAGACAGCCAACCCCCCAGACTGTGTCTGTAACATACGCAATAACGCCGCCTTGCTGCAATACTTCGTTTATCTTGCTCATGTTTTCAATCATATATATTTACCCCTTCTGTTTTTTATATTATAATACAGGGGTAAATATATTTATATAAAAACTTATAAGGAGGCAAGATGGTTCAGCAATTTAATACTCCTCAAAAAACAAGACAAGCAGTAATATTGTTTTTAAAAGGTTCTGCAACACCAATTGTAATGTATTATGAAAATCCTCAGGCAGTTTATGCAGAATTAAAACAATTAATGAAAAGCCCGACACCTGTTCTTGTTGAAAAAGAGCCAATGGGGCCGATTAAAAAACTTTGTTTTGTTTCAACCCAGATAGCAGGTATTGTTTTACAGGAAGAACCGTATGCATAATGACAAGGTTGTTTTAATCGAAGATATAGAACGTGAGCCTGATAAAACCCTTCAATACAAATTTGAGGGGAAAATTAGCGAACTTGAAGACTGCACAGTTGATGCAGAACTTGAAATAAAATCACTCGGAGATTTTATAGAAGTCAAAGGTGAAGTTTCCGGTTCATTAAAACTTGAATGCGACCGATGTCTTAATAAGTACGACTATGATTTTGATATAGATATTGATGAAACATATGCAAAACGCTCTCTTTATGATGAGTATTCGCAGGAGCTGGAGCTCCAATCCGGCCAGTTTATCACAGATTTAAACGGTGCAAAAGAAATCGATATTTATGACTTATTGTATCAATCTGTAATATTAGCTTTACCAAATAAAAAGGTTTGTGGTATAAATTGTAATGAGGGACTATTTGTGTCTGATGAAGATATGGAAGTTCACGATGAAAGAATGGATGTTTTTAAAAACATCAAAATAAATCCTAAAAATAATTAACCCGAAAGTAAATAGTAATAAAATTTTAGATTAGAAAGGACATTATAGAAATGGCAGTACCAAAGAAAAGAACAGGGCACAGTGCTCAAGGAAAAAGAAGATCAAACTGGAAGGCAGCAAAGCCTGAATTAACAACTTGTCCAAACTGCGGTGCAAAAGCATTAACTCACACAGTTTGTACAGCTTGCGGAACATACAAGGGTAAAGTAGTTTCTAAAAAAGCAGAAGGCTATGTTGAGGAAGCTAAGGAAGAAGTAAAAGAAGTTAAAAAAGCTAAAAAATCAGCAAAGAAAGAAGAAGCTGCTCCGGAAGTTGAAGTAAAAGCAGAAGAAAAAGCTGAAGTAGTTGAAGAAGCTTCTGAAGAAACTCCTGAAGCTTAGTATTGGAAAAGAATTAATAAAGGGATGAGTTAGATGACAAGAATAGCTATAGATGCGATGGGGGGGGACCACGCTCCGTTTGAGATTGTTGCAGGTGCAGTATGGGCAGCAGCAGAATACGGCGTAGCGTTGGAGTTAGTCGGAAAACAGGACAGAATTGAACATTGTCTTGAAGTAATTCAGCAGGAAGGTTTTTTATCTGATTGCGGTAAGGCCGGCAGAAAAAGAAGGGTGAGAGTAGATGTAAAATCTCTCGACATCAAAGTAACCCACGCGTCTGAAATAATTGAAATGGGCGAAGCTCCAGGACAGGCTATTCGTAAAAAGAAAAACTCATCAATAGTATTGACGGTAAATTCAGTTGCGACAGGAAGCTCTGATGCTCTTGTTGCTGCTGGCTCTACCGGTGCTGCTATGGCATCAAGTTTGTTCGGACTTGGAAGAATTCCTGGAATTGACAGACCTGCTATTGCAGTTACTCTGCCAACGATGAAGAAACCTATTGTTATAATTGACGGCGGTGCAAACAGCAACTGTACCCCTCAAATGCTTAAACAATTTGCAATTATGGGGCAGACATTCTCTAAAAATGTTCTGGGAATTGAAAACCCGCGTGTAGGTGTTCTTAATATCGGCGAAGAAGCCGGCAAGGGAAATGAACTTGCCCAGCAGACTTATAATCTTCTTGAAGAGGAAAAAGAAAAGTTTAACTTTATGGGAAATGTTGAGGGCAGAGAATTATTCCTCAATGTTTGTGATGTAGTTGTTTGTGACGGCTTTGCAGGGAATGTTGTTCTCAAAGTTACAGAAGGAACTTCTTCATTATTGTTCAAAATGATTAAAAGTGAATTCAAATCAGACTTTCTCGGAATGCTTATAGGTATCCTTGCAAAACCATTTATGAAACGAATTTACGAAAAAATTAATTATGAAGAATTTGGCGGCTGTTTGCTTCTAGGGGTTAAGGGTATTACTGTAATTTCTCACGGCAGAAGCAGGGCTTATGCTATAAAGAATGCAGTAAGAGTAGCTAAAGAAGCTGTTGAAACAGGCGTAAACAGAAAGATTTCCGAATCTATCGGAGCGTAGGGATATTTCGTCCCAATAGGGTAAGAGGAGTAATTAATCAATGGGAAATAATACAATTCCTTTAAAAATTGCCGGTGTCGGGTACAGCATTCCAGATACGGTTATAACTAATGACGATTTAACAAAATTATATGATACTTCTGATGAATGGATTTACAGCAGAACAGGTATTAAAGAAAGACGCGTAGTATCAGGTGAACAAAACGCTGTTGATTTAGGCCTTGAAGCTGCACAAAGAGCTCTGGAAAAGGCTAAAATTAATCCGAATGATTTGGACTTAATTATAGCAGCATCCTCTGCTCCGCCGGATTTATATCCTGCTATAGCATGTCATATACAAACAAGGCTTGGTATAACTACACAAATTCCTGCTTTTGATATTACAGCAGCTTGTACCGGTTTAATCTATGCCTTGAATATTGCTAAAGCTTATATTGCATCAGGTATGTACAAAACAATTCTTCTTGTAGCAACGGACAACAATTCACGTCTGGTTAACTGGGAAGATAGAGGAACTTCTATACTGTTCGGAGATGGTGCCGGTGCAATGGTTGTTACAGCATCTGATGACGGGGTGGATGATATTATTGCAATTGATATAAAAGCTGATGGAAGCATAGGTGACCTTATTGAACTTGCTTTTGACGGCAAGAACTGTCCTTTAGTGGAACAGTATGAACCAAAACCTCAGGGAATTAGAATGAATGGCAGGGGTGTTTATACTTTTGTTGCTAAAGTTCTTCCTCATTATGTAGAACAATTAATTGCTGATGCAGGGATGAAGGCTGAAGATATTGATTATTTAATTCCGCATCAGGCAAACATAAGAATTATTCAGGCTGTACAAGAGCGTTTGGGATATTCTGATGACAAAGTAGTTACTAATATTAAATATTACGGTAATACATCTGCAGCATCTATTCCTCTTGCTCTGGCTGAAAGCGTAGAAAAAGGGAATGTTAAACTCGGTTCTACTGCAATTCTTTGCGGATTTGGTGCTGGTATGACCTGGGGTGGTGCTATCGTAAGATTAAGAGAAGGTATTTGCTAGTACCGATTTAAAATTTAATTTATAGGAGTATAAAATATGAAAAAAGTCGCATTTTTATTTCCCGGGCAGGGTTCCCAGTCTGTTGGTATGGGAAAAGACTTATACGATAACTTTGAAGCTGCCAAAAGTGTTTTTGATACAGCTGATAAAACTCTTAATAAGAGTATAACAACAATTTGTTTTGAAGGGCCGGAAGATGAATTAAAGCTGACTGTTAATACACAGCCTTCAATTGTTACAACATCAATTGCAGCCCTTGAAGCTTTTAAATCAGAATTAAACATTACGCCTGATTATACAGCGGGTCATAGCTTAGGCGAATACTGTGCGATGTATACAGCCGGTGTAATGAGTTTGGAAACTACTTTGAAAGCTATTCAAAAACGAGCAGACTTAATGGGACAGACAAAGGGTGGAAGCATGGCTGCAATTCTTAATGCTCCGGAAGGTGCTGTTGAAGAAGCATTAAAAGAAGCTTCTGAAACCGGCTATGTTGATGTGGCAAACTACAATTCACCTGTTCAGGTTGTAATAACCGGTGACAGTGCTGCCGTACAAAAAGCCGGTGAACTTCTGCTGGAAAAAGGTGCAAGAAGAGTTGTACCGCTTGCAGTATCCGGTGCTTTTCATTCAAAATTTATGGAAAATGCAGGCAGTGAATTTGCAGGTTTTGTTTCAGATTTAAGCTTGAATGATGCAAAAATGCCGGTTATTACGAATGTTGATGCTGAAATGACAACTTCAAGCGAAGATTTCAGAGCTAAAATGCCTAAACAGATTTCATCTTCTGTACACTGGACACAAACAATTCAGAAAATGGTTTCAGAAGGTGTGGATACATTTATTGAAATCGGCCCTGGAAAAGTTCTTGCTGGTTTGAATAAAAAGATTGCTCCTGAAGCTTCTGTTTATAATATTTATGATAAAGCTTCTCTGGAAGCAGCAGTAAATGCTTTGAAAGAACAAATGGCTGGTGTTTAGTATGAAAAAAATACATTATATTTTATTAATAATACTAGTAATAGTAGGTCTTGTAAGACTGGTTTACGAGTATCGTGCACATAAAGATGAATTGTTTGCTGCTGCTAAATTTGAAAGCCGCCAAAGGGACGTTACTAAAAAAGGTGCGCCTAAAGTTCAGATTGTTAATAGCGTGGCTGAAGTAGAAAGAATATTTAACAATAATCTTGCGTCTTGTACACCTGTCAATATTGCAACAGAAGACAATACGAATTATGTTATATACGGTAAAGACGGAGGAAAATGCTCTTTTGAAAAATATTCACCTTCTTTATGTCTGCAATGTCTAGTTCCATCAGATGTTGCTGAAAAATATTCAAGAGCATGGATTGGTTTTGATTCATTTGTAAATGAGGTAAATAACAACCCGAATTACTGTAAAATAATTACTTCAGAACAAAACAAACAGTCAAAAAAGGGAAAAAATAAGGAGAAAGATTAATGACAGAAAGAAAAATTGCTTTAATTACAGGCGGCTCTCGCGGTATTGGTTTAGCTTGTGCGTTGGAACTTGCTAAGGCAGGATGCGACATTATTATTAACGATATCTGCGAAGCTGAAAAAGCACAGCCGGCTCTTGATGAAATCAAAGCTTGCGGTGTAAATGCTTATTTCTATCAATTCGATGTTTCAAATGACGAACAAGTTCAGGCAGCTGTAGATAAAATGATTGCTGAACACGGAAAAATTGATATTCTGCTTAATAATGCAGGGATTACAAAAGATGGTCTTTTCGTAAGAATGGATATGGAGCAATGGGAAAGAGTTATCAAAATTAACTTAACAAGTGCTTATTGTGTAACTCACGCTGTAATTAAGCATATGATGAAGGCTCGTCAGGGTTCTATTATTAATATGTCAAGTATTGTAGGCCGTCACGGCAATGCAGGTCAGGCAAACTATTCTGCTTCTAAAGCCGGTCTTATCGGTTTGACACAAACTCTTGCAAAAGAATTCGGCGGAAGAAACATCAGAGTTAATGCAGTATGCCCTGGTTTCATCCAGACTGCCATGACTCAAGATTTAGCAAATATTGATGAATACTTAAAGGCTATTCCTATGAAAAGACTCGGTACTCCGGAAGATATTGCAAAAGTTGTTAAATTCCTTGCACTTGATACTGATTACGTAACTGGTCAGGCTATAGAAGTTGCAGGCGGGTTGATGATTTAGTTAATAAATAATAAACAAAAAAAGAGGCGGATATTTTCTACGCCTCTTTTTTTGTTGTTTTGACTATGGTCTATATGGCCAGAATAAATCTATTAAATCAACTTCATTATGAGCCATATCTTGTTTTATTTCATCAAAGCGTTTAGCTAGTGCCTTGTTCTGTTCATATGTGTTGTTGAGGGCCCTTTTTATGTATTCAGGCTCGCCTCGTTGAGCTTGAAGTTCCGTCGAATGCGGGTTTTTAGTAACTAGCTGTTTTGGAGTATAGTTGTCTCTACCATGTGATTCTACAAAATTTTGTCCGTCATTATACTGTTGGGTATTTTCTCTATAATCTGTTCTTTTGTTATATTTAGAAGTATATCTGTATTGAAGCCCTTTTGTCATTTCGATTTCAGGCTCACCTGTGCCTAATTGTTTATATGTTAGTTTGATACCTTTTCTAGGATCATAAATAATTTCTTCGTGATAATTTCCTCTGTCAATAGTTGTTATCATAGGATTTGATTTTCCGTTCGAAGCATACGGGTCAAAATAGCGTCTTATGATGCTTCCATCGGCTCTTGTTTCTTCAACACATTTGAATTCTTCAATGTTTTTATTGAATATTTTACCCGTATTTACTTTTGGACGTGAAGCGGCAAGTTTTTCGACAGCTTCTTGCTCGGTTTTTATTGCAGCAGCTTTTGCGGCTTCTGCTTCTGCAATCTTTGCCTGCTCTGCAGCTTTTTTGGCTTCAATGGTATTCAGGTAATTAGTTCCTTTTTGAGAAAACTTTCCATAGTTAGTTTCAGTAAATCCGTTACTTCGTGTTAATGAGTGCTGTACTCCTACTGTATCATAAGGGCGAGTTTGCATATCTTTGTAACCACTTTTGAGCGGATATTCTGCATAAACTTTATCCATAGAGGCTTTGTAGGCATAGTCGTTTAATCCGTTCCCTGAAGAATGGCTAAAATCCAATTCTTTATGCTCAAGTGTGCCAGTTTTGCTGTAATCTTTTTGCAAACGTATGTTTTCGCCGTAACACCAGTACCTTGTTTTATCTTTATCAATAGTAATTTTGTCGCCGCCAAAAACACTTCCACCTTCTTCTCTTGTAACAGTTTTGGTTTCCCAGAGGAATGCATGGTTTTCTTTATCAAATATTGTGATTTTTCTTTTGCCTTTGCCTAAATAATCAAGCCTTACAAGTCCTTTTTCTCCTCCCTCCAGTACAATTTCTCTTTCAAGACCTGTGGCTGCACCTGTTATCGGGTCTGTTAAAGTTCTTGTCATAGGCTGGATTTTTGCAGGAACTGTTTGTGCTGTTTCAACAGCGGTTTTTCTCCCTTTTCCAAAAAATCTCTTTGCTAAATTTG
>ERZ857969.164-NODE-164-length-111530-cov-3.950087_pt1 | contig 111530 bp, 90 predicted proteins | sample MGYA00519864_ERZ857969 | MGnify/ENA primary metagenome ERZ857969 (study PRJEB31778, sample SAMEA3449382) | human gut metagenome | biome: human gut; feature: human-associated habitat; material: faeces | place: United Kingdom | collected 2010/2012 ...
ACAGTTTTTTTGTCCGATACTAAACAAGCTGTCAGAACAAGTCTTGACTATTACAAAATATCCGATTCTACAAGGGGGTATTTTGCCTTTTTGGACACCCTCTTTTACTTTATGTACATGAAACTAATCGAATTCTTTCCATTCTAGTGTAGTTAAATGTGTGGCATCTCTTGTATATGCATCAGTATCATATCCTAAACCAAATTTCAATAAAGATATCCCTAAAGAATTCAGCCTGTATTTATTGGGGCCATTGGCATCTAATACAGTATTATATATAACACCTGCACTTAATAACACATCAGTCGAACCTTCTTCAAAATAATCGTTTTTATATTTATAAAGTTCTGGTAAATCTGAAAAAGGAATACGTTCAAGTATTGTGGTCAATCGAATAAAATCTTTAATATCAATTTTTCCCTGTATTTTGGCCTTCATCAAATTTGCAAGAACATCTACTTTATTTGTATTGTCTAATTTTTCGATTACAGCCAATAACACCTCGCAACCATTCTCTTTATTTTTTTGTGTATATTCTTCAATGAACTTTTGACGTTCTTGCAAAGATGTGTCTCTTGTCTGAAAAATAAAACGATGAACCTTTTTCATTAAGCGATATAATTGCAGATTTCTTGTTGCTTTATATGCTCCTTTTAGTATTCCCAAAATAGGGACACCGTCCAACATTCCTCCATCTATAACTGCATCAAAAACGATATCGCCTGCTTGTGCGACTAAATCATAAGCAGTTTCACTCTCATATGTATTTTCAAAAGACTTTGTTATTTCTTCCATGTTTCCTATTCTTTTAATAGGGAACACACAAAATATAAGCCAATTATTCTACTAATTCATTTTGGCATAAGAATATGACAGATTGACTTTATAATTATTAATCAACAATATATATCGTTCCGCAAGTGCAGGAGTATCGTCTGTTGCTTTTCTGTTGCCGTTGCCCTCCGCACCAACCACTTGCGGAACATGTCCGTGTAGCAGGTGTCGAAACGGTAGGCGATGGGAATGATGAGTTCCAGACTGTACACATCCACGCTCGTGCGCTCATTGACACGGACGCACCGGCAGACCTCGTAATCGTTCAGCGTGTCCGTTCTCAGTATGCTCCGGATGGCGTTCTGTACCGAAGCCGCCGTCACATTGAACAGCCCGGCTATCTCCGCCGCACTCATCCAGATGTTTTCTCCGGTGGCGCGGACTTCCTTTCCTGTAATCTGTATTATATCCCGTTTCATGGCGTATGGTTTAGAGGGTGTCTATAACATATTCATTGATGCTGTTGAGCCGTGCCGACAGGTTGTCCATGTCACGGTTCAGTTTTTCCTTTGTCATCTTCGCATAGATTTGAGTGGTTTTTATGCTCTTGTGTCCCAATATGGAACTGACCGTTTCGATGGGCACCCCGTTGGAAAGGAATATGGTCGTGGCCGCCGTATGACGGCTCAGGTGCCAAGTGATGTGCTTCGTTATCCCACACCGTTTTGCGACTGACCTGATGCCGTGCAGACAGGTCGCATAATGCGGTACGGTGAATATTTTTCCGTCTTCGCTAAGTCCTCGGTATTTGGCAAGTATCTTCAACGGTATCTCCAGCATCTTGATGTCTGACCGGACATTTGTCTTTTGGCGGTTGATGGTTATCCAAAGATGCTCATCGAAATAAGAGCAGATATTGTCCTCTGAAAGATTGCGCATGTCGCTGAACGAAAGCCCTGTGAATGTGCAGAACAGGAAGAGATCCCGGTAAAGTTCCTGCTTGGCGTTTTTCAGCTTGCCGTTGATCAGGAGCTGTATTTCTTCCCTTGTGAGGAAGCCACGCTCCGTTTCCTCCTTCTTGATTTCATAATCACGGAACGGGTCTCTTGTAAGCCAGCCGTTGTTAATGGCGACCGACACCATTGTCCGGAGCGGGCAGGTATAAATCCATACGGTGTTGTTGCAGCAGTGCTTGTCCGTGCGGAGGAACATGTCGAAGTCAGTGATGAAAGCGGGGGCAAGCTCTTTCAGTGCGATGTCGCTCACATGGTACCGCTGGTAGAGAAACTCTTTCAGATGCTTGTAAACGACCTGATACTTGTTCAGGCTTTTGGGGGATTTCATTCCTGCCTTGACAAGTTTCTCGTAGTCCTCGTTGTATTGCTCAAATACTTTCAACAGCGTGTGCTGACGGTGTTCCAGACCCAGGAAGGCGTTTTTGACTTTCTCTGCCGTGACATAGTTGTCCCGGTCAAGTATTTCCTGATAGTGGCTGTTTATCTTCACACGGATTTTGTCCAGCATGCGATTGGTCTCCAATGCTGCCGCACTGCGGCCTGTCGCCCGTCCTGCCTTCGTGTCCCAAAGTTTCGGGTCTATGGTCAGCTTGCAGCTGAACTGGCATTGCGTGCCGTCAATCGTGATGCGGCCCATTACGGGGACGGTGCCGTCTTTCTTGACTACCTGGCGTTTGAGGTAGAAAATGCTTGAAAATGTACTTCTCATAACTCCACGAATTTTAAGTTCCAAAATTACTTGGCGTAGAGTTATAGGCTGTTACGCAAAACATTTACAATCACGGAATATAAATCCTGCGATTGACTTTCTTCCGGCATTTGGTCTGCCATGCCTTGAAAATGGCTGAATTTGTGCCCGGATTGCCGACCGTTTCACCCGTTTGCCGTCCGATTTCCGGTTACAAAGCATGGTAACGATTTGGCAATTCTGCTCCGGTTCAACCTGTCTTTTCTGCGGTTTTGGCTGACTTTACCGATTTTTATTCCAAAGCCCTAAAATCCTTATTATAAACTAATCCGCTTCGTATTTCCCAATCTCGGCTTTTATATCTATCTTTGTGAAACTAATCATACGAAATCTATCTTGACAGATCTGTTTCCCAATTATACCGAAGAAAAACAAAGCATCCGCAAGTTCTTCAGGAGCTATGTTTACCCGGCCATGTTCAACATGGTGGTCATGGCTTTGTACAACATAGTCGACCGGATATTCATCGGGCAGGGAGCCGGCGCTTTGGCTATCTGCGGACTGGCCCTGACGCTTCCCTGTGTTTCTTTGTTGAGTACCGTCGGCACCCTGACCGGAGTCGGAGCTGCTGCCCGCATTTCCACTTCGATTTCTTTAGGCAACCGTTCCCTGGCCTGCTGTATCCTGGGAAATGCCACTGTATTGAATATCCTGTTATCTACGATTCTGATCGTTTACTCCCTGTATCATCTGGACTTTATCCTGGATATCTTCGGAGGAAGCGGGCAAACTATCCCCTATGCCCGTAAATACATGTCCATTCTGATCCCGGCCAGCTTGCTGACGAATCTGAATTTCACCTATTGCCATGCCATCCGTGCCTCCGGTTTTTCCCGCAAATCGATGACCATCGTCTTCGCGGGAGTGATTGCCAATATTATCCTGGACCCGATCTTCATTTTCGGTTTCGGCCTGGGCATTGAAGGAGCAGCCATTGCAACAGCCCTATCTATGTGTATCAGCTCAGTATTGGTGATCCGTCATTTCAGAAGTCCGTCCAATATCCTGAAACTCCAAAGTAAATGTTTCTCTCCCCGGTTTCCGATCTTAGTTTCCATCGTCGGAATCGGTATGGCCGCTTTTATCATGAACATCACCACAGGTATGGTGAATATTATTATGAACCGCTATCTGGAAAACAACGGAGGAGATTACGCTATCGGAGCCTATGGGATCATCAGTAGTTATTCCATCCAGGTCTCTATGTTGCTCATGGGAATATGCCAGGGCATGCAGTCTGTCATCGGTTATTTTTATGCGGCGGGCCATCGGCAGATGACGCTCCATATCCTGCGGAAAGCCATCCGTACGGGAAGTCTGATCGCCTGTTGCGGCTTTATAATCGGCGAAGCATTCGCTCCCTGGTTGGTCAAAGCCTTTACTTCCGATCCGACGCTGCTACAACTCAGCGAAGAGGGGCTGCGGTATACTTTTCTCGCCATGCCCCTGTTAGGGTTTCAACTGATCGTCACCAGCTATTTCCAGTCGATCCGGCAGGCACCTAAAGCCATCACCATGAATATTTCCCGTCAATTTTTATTTCTGATCCCGGCCCTGGGACTGTTTTCACACTGGTGGGGACTGACAGGCATCTGGCTGGCCATCCCCTTCGCCGACCTGATGGCCACACTGATCGCCCTCTTTTTCTTATGGCGGACCGACCGGAAAGCGGATTAATGGATCAGTTCGTATACATTCATTTCCTCCCCCACTACCCAAACCAGATCGCCGGCTTCGAACACCGTATCGGCATCCGGATTTCTTAACGAGGCCGCTCCCCGTTCCACACCGACTACAACACATTTGTATTTGTCCCGGATACCGGAATCCCGGATACTCTTTCCGTTAAAAGGAGAATCTTCGGTGACCACAAACTGTTTCAGGCATACTTCGCTCTGTGTCAGGTCTGAATCCATCGGTGGCAAGGTCATGGACTGCAGTTTACTCCCAAAACGTTCCAGCTGCTCGTCACTACCGATCACCTGTACCCGGTCTTGTGGAAACAAGCGTTCTTTACCACCCGGAATATTGATACAACTCTGTCCCCTGAAAACAGCGACGACCATCACCCCGAAACGACTTCCCAAAGCCAGATCGGCCAACGTATATCCGGCCCACAACGATTCGGACGGAATTATAAAATCGGCCATATGTAAATCCCGTGACAGCAGATGTCCGGCAAATTTCGGAGGCAGCCGTGTTCCGGCATGCCGGGCATACACCTCTCTTACCCGGAAATTCCGCAAAAAATGCCGTTCGATCTGGATAGACTGCTTTTTCAGGTAACGGGAATAAAACATCCCGGCCACCAACACGCAAGCCACTCCCAGCAACAAAGCGATAGAAGCTTTAAAAAGCGACACGATCACCACCATGACATACAATATCGCTATCACGAAACGGAATATGACCAGCGACACCAAATAAGCCCGGCTAAAATATCCATCGTTCCACAGGGTTTGAAACTCGGCCGAATGGTTTTTCTTGGCTACGATAGCCCGCAAAAAAGGTGCGATCAATAACAAAATCAGAACGGCACACAACAACCCTCCCCAAAAGCCGGGCAGCGATCCCCGGATCAAGGGCACCAGAAATTGAAACGAGAGAATCAGAATAGCGATGATGATCACCGAATAAATTACCATTATCCGGATCAGCGAGGTCAGTAAACGCTTCCAGTTACTTTCATGATTGACCACCCGGGTACCGGAAGTATAATGCTCGATAAAACGCTTCCATTTCCGTGGCAAATGCTTTTCGACATAGGGATAAGCCGGCTCGGCAGCCCGGATCATATAAGGAGTCAGAAAAGTCGTTATGACAGCTACAGCGATCACGATCGGGTACAAAAAATTACTGGTCACGTGCATCGTCATGCCCAAGCCGGCGATAATAAAAGCGAACTCCCCGATCTGCGTCAGACAAAATCCCGACTGCAAAGCCGTCTTCAGCGGTTGACCGGCCAATACCACTCCCAGGGTACCGAATACCGACTGTCCGATCAAAACGGTAAGCGTAATAATCACAATCGGCCAGATATATTGGGCGATCATCCCCGGATCGACCATCATCCCCACTGAAACAAAAAATATCGCGGCAAACAAATCTTTCACCGGTTTCACCAAACGTTCTATTTTTTCCGCTTCGATCGTCTCGGCCAGAATAGACCCCATCACGAAAGCCCCCAAAGCAGAAGAGAAACCGACGGCTGTAGCGAACACTACCATCAGGAAACACAAACCGAGAGAGACGATCAGCAAGGTCTCGTCACCCATCAGCAAACGGGTACGCCGGAAAAAAGTAGGAATAATATAAATCCCGGTCAGGAACCACAACAGCAAAAAGAACAAGAGTTTCCCGATACTATACACCATTTCCATCCCTTCGAAATTCTTACTGACAGCCATCGTAGAAAGCATCACCATCAAGACGATAGCGACCAGGTCCTCGATGACTAAAATTCCGAACACCAGCCCTGTAAAACGTTGTGTCCGTAATCCCAAATCCTCGAAAGCCTTATAGATAATCGAAGTCGACGACATGGCCAGCATACCTCCCAGAAAGATACTGTCCATCTGTTTCCACCCCATCGCTACCCCGACGATAAAACCCAAAACCACCATACCCACAATGATAGTCAGGGCAGCGATGATAGCAGGACCTCCTACCTTCATTAACTTTTTAAAACTGAATTCCAATCCCAAAGCAAACAACAGGAATACCACCCCGATATCTGCCCAGGTCTGAATATTTCCGCTGTCGATAACCGTCGGGGTTAACGTGATATGCGGTCCGGCAAGAATACCGGCCACGATATACCCCAATACCGACGGTTGTTTCAGACGCTTGAATATCAGGGTCATCAATCCGGCTGAAGCCAGTATAAGAGCCAGATCCGTAATTAATGTAGGTAAGTGTGACATAAACCACGTAATTTGGCCACAAAATTAGCATTTAAACCCTAATTCCGTTCACTTGATCGTCCGCTTATTGAGGAATTCCATAAATTTATCTTTCGAGGAATCTGCTATCGGAATATAAGTCTTTCCGAAAACGATCCGGTTTCGCTCGATGACAGTGATCCGATTCAGATTGACGATAAAAGAACGGTGTACCCGGCAAAAAGAAGCCGGCAACATCTCTTCAAGCGATTTCATACTGATAAGCGAAACGATAGGCGAAGTCACCCCTTCGAGGTATATTTTTACATAATCCTTCAAACCCTCGATATAACAAATTTTAGCCAGTTCGACCTTGACCAGTTTATAATCCGATTTTACAAAAATACAATCCTCTTCCAGACTGTCCCCCTGCGTTTCACGGGTTTTCTCAAACCAATTCAACGCCTTGTTAGCGGCCTTTAAAAATTCAGGATAGCTGACCGGCTTCAATAAATAGTCCAGCGCATCCACCCGGAAACCTTCCAAAGCATACTGTTCGAAGGCGGTTGTAAAGATCACTTTGATCTGTTTATCCAACACCCGGGACAATTCCAACCCATTCAGTTCAGGCATCTGGATATCAAGGAAGATCAGATCCACCGCCTCTTCGCGTAACACCTGCAACACCTCCAAAGCATTCGAGCAACGGGCAACCAATTTCAAAAAAGGTGTCCGCTTGACGTAACTCTCCATCAAATCCAAAGCCAAAGGCTCATCATCGACTATCAAACAATTCAGTTCCATCCGTTTCAACTTCCGATCTTTAATTGAGCGACAAATTTGTTTCCCTCCCGTTCTGTCCGCAAATCATATTTTCCGGGATACAATAAATCCAGTCGTTTTTTTAAATTTTCCAGTCCGATCCCCGATCCGCTCCGGTCGGTTTCTTTCTTGGGAAAATAACTGTTTTCAATGTAACAGCAGATTCCTGAATTTTCCAACCAATTGAAACGGATATGAATAAAAGAAGGCTCCGTGGGGCTCACTCCGTGTTTAAAAGCGTTTTCGATCAAAGTGATAAACAACAACGGAGCGACCAGCACACCTTTCCCATCGTCCGGCAAATCGACCTTCAACTCTACATTTCCCGACAACCTCAGACTCATCAACTCGATATAACTCTTCATGAAATTCAATTCATGATCGAGCGATACGAATTTCTGATTGTCTTCATACAGCACATGCCGCAACAGCCGGCTCAGATCATGGACGGCAAACTGGGCCCGGTCAGGATCGATAGCGATCAGGGAATAAATATTATTGAGGGTATTGAACAGGAAATGAGGGTTCAGCTGGCTTTTCAGATTCTGCAATTCCGCTTCGGAACGGGCATTTTCCAATTCTTTTTTTTCTTGCTCGAGGATATACCAGTTTTCGGTCATCCGGATAGCGACACTCAGAGCCGACACCAAAGCCATCATCACTCCATCCCGGATAATAAAAACACTCCGTGGAGGAAAAGGTCTCGAATGCCTCGGTCCCTCATTGACAAAATGAATAAAATAATACTCCTGCCATCCATGTAAACATAAGCTCAGCAACACAAAAAGGAATAAATTGACAATAATAAATACCAATAACCTTTTCCGGAACAACAAGCGATCGATAAAAATAAAATAATTGGCATAAAATACAGTAATAAAAGCGATGGGAACACCGACATACCCCAGAAATTTAACCCAGGTCATCGGATTTCCCTCTTTCCAGGTGAAAAAAAGAGGGAAGCCGAATACCAATCCCCAGCCGATCACCTGGATCAGAAACTTTAAAATTTTATTCTTGTCACTCATATTACAAAGATAAAGATTTATTTGTTTATTTACCGGATCAACCGGTAAATAAACTACTCATACCGGATCGCTTCGATCGGATCGAGATTAGAAGCTTTCTGTGCCGGATACCAACCGAAGAAGATTCCCGTCACCGTACAGACCACAAACGACAGTACAACAGAATACAGCTGCACATATACCGGCCATCCCGCAACCAACTTGACCACCCACGAGGCTCCGATACCGAACACCACACCGATCAATCCACCGGTCACACTGATCAGAATCGCCTCGATCAGGAACTGGGCCAGAATATCCCGCCCCTTCGCTCCGATAGACATTCTCAATCCGATCTCCCGGGTACGTTCGGTTACCGACACATACATGATGTTCATAATCCCGATACCGCCGACCAGTAAAGAGATCCCCGCAATACACGCCAACAACATCGTCATCATGTCCGTTGTGGAATTCATCATCGAGCTCAGTTCTTGTTGGGAACGGATGTTAAAATCATCGTCATCCGATTCTTTCAGCCTGTGATTCCTGCGCAGGATACTCGCAATCTCCTCTTCTGCCAGTTCGGTCTGATCTTCAGAAAGCGCCGAACAGAATATACTTTGTAAATGGGTGATGGCCAGGATACGTTTCTGGACGGTTGTATAAGGTGCTAAGATAAGATCATCCTGGTCCATCCCCATTGTATTATAACCTTTCGATGTCAGGACTCCGATAATACGGAAAGGTATTTTTCCGAAGCGGATAATTTGCCCCACCGGATTTTCCCCATTGGTAAACAGATTATCCACGATCGTTTTCCCGACGACACAGACTTTCGCCGATCCGAGAATATCCTCCTCCGTAAACATATCCCCTTCCGCCAGGGTATATTTACGAATTTCAAGATAATCCGGATTTATCCCATAGATACTGGTCGGATAATTATTGGATCCGTAGATCGCTTGTCCACTGCTACTCACCGATGGCGAACAAGCCGAAACATAACGGGTTTCATCGACAATCGCCTGATAATCGTCCAGTTTCAGACTTTGCATGGCAGCCGGATCTTGCCGTACCCCTCCCCGCATATCCGCACCCGGATGAATCATGATCATATTAGAACCCATCTCCGCGATCTGAGCACGGATACTCCGCTTAGATCCCTGACCGATAGCCAGCATGGTAATCACCGAAGCGACACCGATAATGATCCCCAACATCGTCAGAAATCCCCGCATCTTATTATTTCCCAGGGCCCGCAAAGCAATCCTGAATAAATTCGCAAAATTCATTGTATTTCGATTTAATTAATCCTCATTCTTCGGTAAAGCGGCCAGCGTCTCTTTGGCCGAAGCAATCTTTTCATTCCGGGTATCCTGAATCACCCGCCCATCCTTCAACACGATAGTCCGGCTGCTATACGCCGATAATTCGGGATTATGGGTGACAAAAACAATAGTCCTTCCCCGGGCATACAATTCCTGAAACAACGTCAGAATCTCGAAAGAAGTACGGGTATCCAGGTTTCCCGTAGCCTCATCGGCCAAAATCAATACCGGATCGTTCACCAACGCCCGGGCTATAGCCACCCGTTGCTGCTGTCCTCCGGACATCTGATTCGACTTATGATACAACCGGTCATGTAACCCTACCGAATCGAGCGCTTCTATCGCCCGTCTTTCCCGTTCCTTAGCCGAAACCGCCGGATTATACATCAACGGAAGCTCGACATTCTCGATCGAAGTAGTCTTCGGAAGCAGGTTATAAGACTGGAATACAAAACCGATCTTATGATTCCTCAGCTCCGCCCGCTCATTCTTTCCCATCTGCCGGACCGAATACCCGTCCAGCCAATACTCCCCGGCTGTCGGCGTATCCAGACACCCCAGCACATTCAGTAAAGTAGATTTCCCCGATCCGCTGGTCCCCATGATCGTCACGAATTCTCCCGGCTGAATAGCAAAGGATACCCCCCGCAAAGCATGTACCGTCTCATTTCCTACCAGAAAATCACGCTTGATATCTTTTAATTCAATTATAGCATTCATTGTGTGTGAGTTATTGAGTTACTGAGTTGCTGAGTTATTGAGTTACTGAGTTACTGAGTTGCTGAGTTGCTGAGTTATTGAGTTACTAAGTTACTAAGTTGCTGAGTTACTAAGTTCCTCTACTTTCTAAATCATCGATTTACCTTCTCCACCAATTTCCCGCAACTCCCCCTTATCTCCTCCTCCCCATCTTTTAGCCTATAGCTTCCAGCCTATAGCCTTTTACATTTTACTTCTTACTCTTCTTATCTTGTCCCGGTGGTTTCGGCATAAAGGGACTGGATTCTGTTTCTCCGGGTTGCGGAGTTCCCATCGCTTTTTTACCGGATTGTTCCATCGCCACGACAATCTCGTCTCCCTCAGCGAGACCACCGGTGATCTCCAGGAGTGAAGTCGTCGCAGTAGCCGTCTGTACTTCTTTTTCTTCCAACGTTTGTCCATTCTTCACCCACACTGTTTTCTGTAAGGCAGAATTATCCACATGGATCGGTTTCAGTACGATTCCATTAGCTTCGGCCAAAGCCTGATCGGGCATAAATTTCAATGCTTTGGGAGGAATAGTCAATACGTTATTCTTCTCCAGTGTATAAATCGACACGGTAGCCGTCAAGCCCGGTTTCAGTTTCAGATCCGGATTAGGTGCACTGATCACCACTTCGTAGGTCACCACATTCGATTCCACGGTAGCCTCCAGCCGTACCTGAGTCACAACCCCTTCGAACGCATCGTTCCGGTAGGCATCTACGGTAAAGGTAACCCGCTGTCCTTCGCGTATTTCGCCGATATCAGCCTCATCCACGTCTGCAATCACCTGCATCTCCGTCAAATCTTTAGCAATGGTAAACAAAGTCGGAGTTTCGAATCCGGCAGCCACCGTCTGTCCTTCTTCCACTTCCCTACTGATAACGACACCATCTATCGGACTGGTAATCACGGCATATCCCAAATTTCTTCTCACCTTTACAATATCGGCTTTCGACTTTTCGTAGGTACTTTTAGCCTTTTCATAATTATACGTCGCCTCTTCATAATCGCTGTCGCTGATCAGTTGCTTTTCGAACAGCACTTTACTGCGGGCATAATTTTTTTGCTGATACTCGTATTCTGCTTTGGCATTCGCCAACTGAGCCTCCTGCGATTCCAGTTCTGCCTGTAAGGTCACCTTATCCATCTCGGCAATCAGCTGCCCTTTTTTCACAACACTATTGTAGTCGACATAGATACGGTCGATGATACCCGAAACCTGCGTACCGACATCCACCTTGGTCACCGGCTCTACCGTCCCTGTCGCCACTACGACATCCGTCATCGAATTACGGGTCACTTTTTCAGTCTGAAAACTGATTTTCCCTTTTGAAGAAGTACCCATAAAGAAATATCCGCACAAGGCCAGAACTACGATAGCTCCCCCGATCGTTATTAATTTCCCTTTTTTCATATATTCTTTTTTATATTGTCATACAATCACTTGGTTCTCACCTACCTCTATCATTGGATACTGATCTCTATACCCTGATAGAAATTCAACAATTGCTGATTCAGGATCGCCATATATTTGGCTTGTATCAACTCGAGCTGGGCAGCCAGCAAGTTGTTTTTCTCCGTCATCAATTCTACCGTATTTTTTGCTTTCAGGAAAAACTGTTCCTGAGTAAGCTCGAAAGACAATTCTGTAGCGGTCAGATTCTCCCGGGCCGAACGGAAACGGTTCTGCGCCGATACCGCATCCTGATAAACCGTCTCTACCGATTTCAGTAATTCTTTCTGTACGTTCTCATAATTGAGTTGGGCATTCTCGATATTCAGTTTAGCCAGATTGACCGCCGTCTTGGTCGAACGTTTATTAAAAATCGGTATATTCAGCGTCAAACCGATATTTTCACTCCAATTGTGTTTCGTCTGTGTCCCGAACCCCGTGCCGATACCCGAAGCATGACTGGTTCCTAAACCGGCAGACAAGGTAACATTAGGTAAATATCCCGCCCACGCTTTCTCCTTCTCCAGATTCGCTACCCGGATATTCAATTGGTTGTATTTCACTTCCGGCATGATTCCCAGCGAAGTCAGGTAAACACTCTCTTTAGACGGTAAAACGACCAACACGCTTTCATCTGTCAATTGCGGAATAGCCAGTTCCATCTGGTCGTTCACCCCTAATTCGAGCAATTGTTTCAATTCCAGCTGAGCGTTTGCGAGCGTTGTCCGGGCTACAACCAACTGATATTTATCGGTGGCATACTGAGCTTCCAGCTGAGCGAGATCGGCTTTCGATAATGCTCCTGCCTCCAATAAAGCTTTGCCACGATCCCGCTGGGCTTTGGAAACTTCTACCGTCCCTTCGTTAATTTTCACCGCTTCGTCAGCATACAATACCTGGACAAATGCTTGGGTAATCGCCAGTTCGATGTTATTTTCAGATTCCTTGATCGTCAACCCCTGCACCTCATTTTGCAGGTCCATCTGTTGTACGTTCTTCCGGATTTTTCCTCCTTCGAACAGAGATACGGAAGAATTCAGGTTATAACTTCCGGAATACGAATTTTTATCACCGGCTTCGGGACGGGGACGGTTCACATAATTGTGAGCCGTTGTAAAAGAAAGAGAAGGCAGCCGGTCCGCTTTAGCCTGCTTCGTATTTTCTAAACTTTCTTCCCATGCGATCCGACTTTGCCGAATCTGAATATTATGTGCCCGGGCATAATTAATGCAGGATTTCAAATCCCACACAGCCGGTTTTTCCTGAGCCATCACCGGGGCGGACAACACGACCAGTCCCAAGACTATCCCTTTCCAATATGCATTCATAATGTATCTTTTAAGTTCATTTTCACGTTACAAATGTATTTTCTGTTCTCCACCCCTACAATTTAAATATATACATTCCCCCTTTTTCACGACGAATCCCCCGATTCACCCGATAATTATTTTAGCATTTACATATTTTCACATTAATATTGGCATCTTTTTTGTTAGCAAAGGGGCAATACATCTATTTCAATTAAAATCTGTTACTATGAAACCGATATACAGCCTGTTTATTATGCTATCCTTTGCCGGACAGTTGCGTGCACAAAACGATACCACCGAATTATTTCCTTACGGAGATATGAATCAGTGGATGGTACGGGTAGTCGACGAATCCCTTGTTATCGGAGGAAATACAAAATATCTGTATGAGATCACACCGGGCGATACGCTGAAAAACAACACCCCTTATAAGAATAGTATATCTCCGTGGGCTACGTCGACCGTCATGGCTAAAGTCAGCGGAGTGGTGAAAGCCAGTGTAACCGTATTCCCGGAGAAAAGGGATTCCGGTTATTGTGCCCGGCTCGAAACCCGTATGGAACGCGTCAAAGTGCTTGGATTGATCAATATATCGGTATTAGCCACCGGAACGATATTTGTCGGTGAAGTGATGGAACCCGTGCGGGACACTAAAAATCCGCAAAGCAAACTCAATAACAATATTCCTTTCACGAAACGACCGAAAGCCCTGGAATTCGATTATAAAGTAGAGCCGGGCGGGAAACAGATCAAAGCGACAGGTTTCAGCCGTATCGTCGATATCCCGGAACAGAATAATGCCGAAGCCAGCCTATTGCTGCAATACCGCTGGGAAGACGAAAAAGGGAATCTGTTTGCCAAACGCGTCGGCACAGCCTACGAACGTTATGACCAGGAAGTAAAAGAATGGCAAAACGGCCATCGGATAAAAATCCATTACGGAGATATTACCGGAAAGGATTTTTACCAGCCTTATATGGACCTGGTAAAAGGTGAATCGACACAATATGCCGCCAATAGCCAGGGGAAGATCGTCCCCATCCAGGAGATCGGCTGGGCCTCTCCCGACACTACTCCCACCCACATTATCCTCCGTTTCTCCTCCGGCCATGGCGGAGCCTACATCGGTGCCCCGGACGCCAAATTCTGGATCGATAATGTAAAACTGGTTTACTAAAATATCAAAAGCACATAATAACTACAAAGTTATATTAAAACCCGGCTTTAACCGATTAAATTCTTAGCATCCCGTACCATCATTTTAGCAAACCGGGCCGAAGCTCCGGGTTGCCCTAAACGGCGGATCACCTCATCGTAATTCCGGAGCATTTTCTCCCGGTCACGTTCGCTGTACAGGATACGGGAGAGCTCGTTGAGGATATTTCTTTCGGTCAGCCGGTGCATCATCAGCTCTTTGACGACTTCCCCACCGAAAATCAGGTTGACTAACGAAATATAGTCTACTTTAACGAAGGTCTTGAACAAATAATAACTCAACCTACCTCCTTCACCATTGTAACAAACCACTTGGGGAATACGCAGTAAAGCCGTTTCCAGGGTCGCCGTACCCGAGGTAACCAGAGCCGCTTTCGCCTGACTCAACAAACGATAAGTCTGCCCATACAAAATACGGACCTCCCGTCCCTTCAGGTAAGGAGCATAATCGGCATCCGACATCGAAGGAGCCCCGGCGATCACAAACTGATAATCGGGGAAATGATCCACCATCCGAAGCATTGCCGGCAGCACATAACGCAGCTCCTGGCTCCGGCTGCCGGCCAGTAAAGCGATGATCGGTTTATCCGGTAAATCGTTCGCTTTTATAAACCCGGCAAAAGTCTCCTCCCGGTAAGGCCGGGCATCGATCGCATCCACCAGCGGATTACCTCCGTATTCCACCGTATAATGATAGCGCCCGTAAAAATCCGTTTCAAAAGGAAAAATCGTATACATCCGGTCGACATACCGCTTGATCTTTTTCACGCGCCCGGTATTCCAGGCCCACAACTTCGGCGAAATGTAATAAAATACTTTCAAACCGATCCCTTTGGCAAACCGGGCAATACGCAGGTTGAAACCGGCATAATCCACCAGGATCACCACGTCCGGCTTCCAACTCCGGATATCCTCACAACACAAGCGGATATTGGCCTTGATCTTACCGAGATTCTTCAATACGGTCAGAAATCCCATGATAGCCGTATCTTTGTAATGCCGGACGACCTCCGCTCCTGCCTCACGCATCAGGTCCCCGCCCCAACCCCGGATGTCGGCTTCCGGATCTTCAGCCCGTAACCCCCGGATTAAATTCGACGCATGCAAATCGCCCGATGCTTCCCCTGCTATAATATAATAACGCATAAAAGGTAAAGGTTAAAAGTAAAAAATAAAAACTCAACAGTACTGTACAAAGATAGCAAATTACAAGCCAAATCATTACTTTTGCAAGCGATTATAGAAATTTAATAGCAGTCGGTACAAATATGAATATTGCAGGGAAGAAAGTCGCTTATATCACCTTGGGTTGTAAACTGAACTTTTCAGAAACGTCTACCATCAGGCACAGCCTTGAAAAAGAAGGCACTGAAACCGTAGCCGATAAAGAAGGCGCCGATATCTTTGTGATCAATACCTGTAGCGTGACCGATATGGCCGAAAAAAAAGGCCGGCAGTTGATCCGTAAAATTATTCACCACAACCCGGGCGCCTATATCGTAGTTGTCGGATGTTATGCCCAGCTCAGAGCGAAAGAAATCATGGCTATCGACGGAGTGAGCCTGGTATTGGGGGCCGGAGAAAAATTCAATGTCGCCCACTACCTGCAACACCTCGAAGAACAGGAAAAGCAAGAACCTCACTCGTGTGATATTTTCCAAATCAGCAATTTCGACCTGGCCTACTCTTTCGGCGACCGTACCCGTTGTTTCCTGAAAATCCAGGACGGTTGCGACTATTTCTGTACTTATTGCACCATTCCTTTTGCCCGCGGAAGAAGCCGGAGTGCCAGTCTGCCGCGGATCCTCGACGCTCTCCACGAGGTGGCCGGCAAAGGGATCCAGGAAGTGATACTCACCGGTGTCAATACCGGCGATTTCGGCCGGGGCACGGATATGAATTTCTTACAACTATTGCAACAACTCGACCGCCAGGAAGAGATTGCCAGGTTCAGGATTTCTTCTATCGAGCCCAACCTGCTGACCGACGAAATCATTGAATTTGTAGCAACCTCCAAGCGCTTCATGCCCCATTTCCATATCCCCTTGCAATCGGGTAGCGACGAAGTGTTGAAGCTCATGCACCGGCGTTATGACCGGGAATTATTCGCCAGTAAGATCCGCACCATCCGCCACCTGCTACCGGATGCTTTTATCGGCGTCGATGTCATAGCCGGCATGCGGGGTGAAACCGAAGCCTGTTTCGAAGACGCCCTCCGGTTCATCGAGACGCTCGACATTTCACGGCTTCACGTATTCCCTTATTCCGAACGCCAGGGAACCAAAGCGCTGGATATCCCCCTGATCGTTCCTCAGGAAGAAAAACACCGGCGGGTAAACCGGCTGATTTCCGTATCACAAAAAAAATTAACCGCTTTCTATCACCGGTTCGAAGGGGAAACCCGTCCTGTATTGTTCGAAGACAACAAAATCGGACAGTATATCTGCGGATTCACAGACAATTATATCAAAGTAAAACTCCCTTACGATGCCGGATTAGCCAACCGGATTATTCCCATCCGGCTAGAAAAAGGGCTCTTTTGTGAAGACGAATAAACAACTCATAATAAAGTGATTAACCCCATACACAAAAGGCACATACTTATTGTGTCTAATTAACAATATTTAATTTGAAGCGTTCACAATTAGTATTACCTTTGTGTAAGAATCAATTTCATAGTTTGTTTCTGTTTAGGGTTAGTAATTTAAGTCGTCAATTCATGGCGACTTAATTTTTTTATTTCATCCGATATACCTATTTTTGTTATAAATACTTTTTAACTTTGTATCAAAAATATAAACATCGATTGTTAAGTAATCAGCAATTTACTTTTTAATTAAAGCAACGAACCTAATGCAAGTTTTAATTACCGGAAGTGCCGGATTTATCGGTTACCACCTCGCAAAAGCTCTTGCCCGGCAAGGCATAGCCACTTATGGCATCGACTCGATAAACAGTTATTACGACGTATCCCTGAAAAAAGCCCGTTTAAAAGCATGCGGAATCGATCTTTCCCGTCAAGAACAGGAATACCGCTCTACCCTTTACCCCAATTATACGTTCAGGCAAATGGACCTCTGTGACAAACCTGCCCTCGACGCACTTTTCGCTTCCCGGGCCTTCGATACGGTAATCAACCTGGCTGCACAAGCCGGAGTACGTTATAGCCTCGAACATCCGGAGACCTACATCGACAGCAATGTGTCGGGTTTTCTGCATATATTGGAAGGCTGCCGCCACCATCATATTCCCCGTCTGATTTTCGCTTCTTCGTCATCGGTATATGGCAATTCGACCGAAGTACCGTTCCGCGAAGATGCGCGGGCCGATCATCCGGTCAGTATCTACGCCGCCACCAAAAAGAGTAACGAACTGATGGCCTATACCTACTCCCGGCTCTACGGCCTCCAGACTGTCGGACTACGCTTTTTCACCGTTTATGGTCCCTGGGGACGCCCGGACATGGCACCGATGCTTTTCGGCCGATCTATCCTGGAAGATAAACCGATCCGGATATTCAACGAGGGACGTTTATCCCGGGATTTCACATATATCGACGATATTATCGCCGGGATCGTCACAATACTCGACCACCCGGGCTTAGTGCGGGAAGATGTCCCGGGAGTACCGGCCGTCATCTATAACATCGGTCACGGTTCTCCGGTTCAGCTCATGGATTTTATCGGACTCCTGGAACAACATCTGGGTAAAACCGCCCGGAAAGAATTCGTCGGCATGCAACCCGGAGATGTGTATCAGACCTGGGCAGACACCACCAAACTCCATACCGATTATAATTACAGGGCCACCACCTCACTCGGGAAAGGAATCGAACAGTTTGCCCTCTGGTTCAAAAAAATGAAAACTTATGGATTATAATATATTCAAATCGCCCCTACGTCACTTTATCAAAGCAAAGATAAACGGTGGGGCCGTCTTGCTTTTCGTTGCCGCAGCCGCAATGATCATAGCTAATACACCCTTACGCGAAGCCTACGATGCCTTTTTTGCCAAAGAGGTCATTTTGCAATTCGGAGACATCAACCTCTTTCACGTCCACGGAGGGAATATGACCTTCATGTCCCTGATCAACGATGCGCTGATGGCTATCTTCTTCTTCTCCGTCGGTCTGGAAATCAAACGGGAGATCCTGGTCGGCGAACTCTCTTCACCCCGCAAAGCTTTACTTCCGGTTGTCGCAGCTTGCGGAGGAATGCTCGTCCCCATCCTCATCTTTTCCCTGATTTGCCCCGAAAGCCCTGCCAGCCGGGGAGCCGCCATCCCGATGGCCACGGATATCGCTTTCTCATTGGGAGTATTATCCTTACTAGGGAAACGCATCCCCCTGAGCCTGAAAATCTTCCTGACCACTTTCGCCGTAGTAGACGATATCGGTGGCATCATTGTCATCGGAGCCTTTTACAGCAGCAATCTGATCCTGGAATACTTGCTTTGGGCATTAGGGATTATTTTCATTCTGTGGATAGGCGGTAAAGCCGGAATCAACAGCAAGCTGTTTTATATCTTCTTCGGCATCGTCGTGTGGTACTTATTCCTGAATTCGGGGATTCATCCGACCATTGCCGGTGTCATCGTAGCCTTCACCGTCCCGGCACGTCCCAAGCTGAACATCTACAAATATGTCGGAGAAATCCGGGCCAGCTTGCAAAAGCTTCCCGAAACCGCCGACATGGCCAATAATAAATACATGCTGAGCAACTCGGAACGCGCTATCCTCCGTCATGTCGAATCGGCCTCCGACAAAGTGATCAGTCCCTTGCAATCGATGGACGATAACCTGCATCCCCTGGTCAACTACATGGTGATGCCTCTCTTTGCCTTCGCCAACGCCAGCATCTCTTTCGAACATTTCACCCTGGCCGATATCGAAGGAGTGACACTCAGCGTATTCATCGCCCTCGTCCTGGGCAAATTGCTCGGCATCTTCTCATTTACATGGCTGGCCGTGAAAAGCAAATTACTGAACATGCCGGAACACATGGATGCCCGTAGCCTTCTCGGTGTATCCATGTTGGGCGGAATCGGCTTCACCGTCTCCCTGTTCATCGCCAACCTCTCCTATGCCGGGCTCCCCGACATCGGTCCTACCCTGCTCAACCAAGCCAAATTAGGTATCATCAGCGGTTCCGTATTCGCCGGTCTCGCCGGTTACCTGTTGCTAAAACATTTCTATAAAAATCCCCGGAACCGATAAATCTATCGGTTCCGATAAAATTTTGTATATCAATCTATTAAAACAAAACAACTAAATCACAACGATCACCCCAATGACCAATTACAAAAAAACTCTTATTATTTTGTTTTTTTTCAAAATTCATCCTATCTTCGCATCCGCATTGGAGAGGTGGCAGAGTGGTCGATCGCGGCGGTCTTGAAAACCGTTGACTGTCACAGGTCCGGGGGTTCGAATCCCTCCCTCTCCGCTGAAAATCAAAGAGTTAGCTAAAACTGACTCTTTTTTATTTGTGGCAAATTGAAGGGGAAAAGGTATTTTGAGGTAAAATCTGGGCTCGCCCGGATAGTGTACCCCAAAGTGTGTAAATCCCAGTAATTTTTATTTTTGTAATGACGAATTTCAAAAATGAATTATTATGGAATTTACACAGGAACAAATCTCGGAAATAATTCTCCGGTTGAAACTCTCCGATTTTCAGTCCTTAGCAATCATGGCTTGTAAACGCCTGTTGTACAGAAGTAAATTTACACACTTAGGGAAACACGATCTTATTTTTTGTCCAACAAGGGTAAATATGCCCCATACCCCTGGGCTTCCATGTCCTCTTTGGGAATAAAACGCAGAGAAGCGCTGTTGATACAATAGCGTAATCCGCCCCGGTCTTTCGGACCGTCGTTAAACACATGTCCGAGATGAGCATCACCCGTCTTGCTGCGTACTTCAGTCCGGCGCATACCATGGGAAGTGTCGGTCTTTTCATCGATCAGCCCCTGGTCGATAGGTTTGGAAAAACTCGGCCATCCGCAACCCGAATCGAACTTATCGGCCGATATAAAAAGCGGTTCACCCGTTGTGATATCTACATAAATCCCTTCCCGGTATTCGTTCCAATAAGCATTTTGAAAGGGCGGTTCCGTGGCATTTTTCCGGGTAACGGCATATTGTTCGGGGGATAATGTTTTTTTCAGGGTCGCATCGTCCTGACGGCGGTAAACCGTCTGCGGGGGTTTCATCCCTTCACCGGCCGGCCGGAGATTAGCCTGACGGGCAAGCCCGAACAGAGCCGGATCGATATGACAATATCCACCGGGATTCTTGTCCAGATAATCCTGGTGATAACCTTCGGCCGGATAAAAATTGTCCAAAGGTTTTACTTCTATCGCCAAAGGACGATCGTATCGTTTCGACAGTTCGTCCACGGCCCGGACAATCACCTCACGGTCAGCAGGGTCCGTATAATAAATCCCGGTACGGTATTGGGTTCCGCGATCGTTGCCTTGTTTATTCAGGCTAGTGGGGTCTATGGTTTTAAAATAAAGGCCGAGCAACAGAGGTAATCCCACTTCGGCCGGATCGTAAACCACCTTCACAGCCTCGGCAGCCCCGGTCCGTCCGCTACATACCTGCCGGTAATCCGGATCGGCAAGGGTACTGTTTGCATAACCGACCTGAGTGGCTTCCACTCCCCGGATCTGTTTCATAAAATGCTCTGTTCCCCAAAAGCATCCCCCTGCCAGATAAATTTCTTTCTGATTTTCCATAGTCGTCAATTCCTGTGTTTTACCCTTACCTGCCTTACTCTGACCTGTACATCCGAAAGCTGCAAATAAGGCTAGACAAATCATCATCGTATTCTTCATCATCTTCCTTTCCCCAAGGGTTAATAACCGATAATATATCGTAACCGCCCCCCACAAAGTTTCAAAAACATATTAAAACTCCTCCTTTTACCTCCGAATCCTTCTTCTATTTTCCCCAGGACTTCGAAACAGGCCTTGTCTAAAGGTTTGCACCGGATACCGGAATCCCCATCGGCACGACAATCCGCAAATTCTACGATACGGCGGACCGATTCGCCGGGGACAACGGGATCTCCGGCATAGGATCAACCGACATTTGCCAGGGCTACCAAACGACTCTCCGGCCGAAATTCGGCCAAATAGAAAGGATAGGAATATTGCCCCAGCAGACTGCTTGCCTGCTCCATAAAAGCAGGGGCATCGTAAAGCAGCAAATCGATGTATAAATTATCGCGCCCCATAGTTCCTCCCAATAAGATTCCGATCTCACGGCCGGATCCCTTTTTACCGAGTACTTCTGCCGTCAACCGGTCTTCGATCTCATAGCGGAGTTTCAACATCCCGGAACGATCGGCTTCTCCCACCGGCATCACCAAAAATACCGCCTTGCTCCCGCATGCAGCCAACTTATCGGCATTCTCCGTCTCCCCATTGAAATAATCCTGCAGAAGATCGGAAAAACAGGTGGTCCCGATGACCATATCATAACGTAAATCCTTAACGGTATCGAATTCCATTCTATAAACACTATAACGCTCGTCAGGACGGGTAAGAATCTCTTTTTTAGCTTCTTCGAGCGCTACGGTCATACAAGCTTCCAGCCTGGTAAGGGGAAACATGCCTGCTTCCATCCCATCCGCCTTGTCGACATTACCGATATAGATATGCGACAGCGCCTCACCGATCGTCAGCTCCATCATGATATAAAAAGCATTGTAACAAGAATTATCGTCGAGAGAACAAAGTTGTTCATCATAAAAACGGATATCGAAATAATTCTGGTCTTCCTTATATTTCAATCCTACCATCACCTCATCCAACTGCACGTCTTTACCGTACATCTGAAATCCGAAACTCTCCCCATGAGTGCCCTGCATGCAAGGAAAGAAATGCCATTTTCCGCGGAACTGCTCCGGCATCTGCTCCACCAACCAGGGCAACAGATAAAAGAGATAGTTCTTCCCTTCGATGGTGAAGGTAAATTCATAATCACCACCGAGATTAAAATTCAGCTCGCCGGAGATCAGCTGTACTCCTCCGGAAATAAAATCCACCATTTTATCCACATCCTCCTCTCCCCGTTTTTCAATCATAGCAGCCAACCGGGGTTCATTGTCCGTAAACCATTGCCAGAATTCAGCCGTACGCTGCCGGAAGGTCTTGCCCCCGGTCATCGCTTCAGGGGTCGTCAGGCGGGCATTCAGTTTCTTTACTTTTCCCCCGGGTGTCAGCTCTTCGTCACACCATCCCAAAAACATACGGGCATCCTGATCGTCAGGGGTGAGCCGCAATACCTGTTCGAACCTTTCTTTAGCCTGCCCGAACCGATCACTATAGTAATATGCATACCCCAGACGGTAATGCCACAAGGGATCGTGCTGCCCTTCCGCTTCCACGGTCAATAACACTTCAGCAGCCGTCTCGTAATCTTCCAGGTTGTTCAAAGCCCTGGCCAATTGCCCGGTCAAATCGTAATCACGTTCTTCTTCAGGAAGAGCCAGTATGGCATCTACTATTTTCTGAAATTCATCGTCTTCGTGCCACCGGGCCAATTGCTTCAAAAATTTTTTATCCATATCGTTCCGTGTATCATGCCAAAACAGTCGGAAATATCGAATCACCCCGGCAAAAGTTTTACAGGAAATTCGGCCGCCACAACTCTTCAGCTTGTTTTTAATATTTTGTATAACCAGCACCTATCCTGTCGTCCCAGATAAACACTTGTCGATAAATATAAAAAACAAATCTGAAAAATCGCAGGCTTCACTACAATTTATTGCACGACCTCCCGGGACCACCGTGATTTTATAAAATATGGAGTAATTTATTTGAAACTATTCGATAGGATACAAAAGTTGCAGCTATAATCTATTTACTTTCAAATCCTTCCGGTCTATATAATTTTTATAACGGAAAGCGGGCATTCCCAAAGCCATTCCGGCATATATTTTTCCATCGATCCCCAATTTCTTTTCCAATGTCCCTTTTTTATCCTGCTCTATGGCCGAGCAGACAAATCCGGTATAAAACTGGCTTACTCCCAGACACTCAGCCATCAGCGAGGCATTCTGATAAGCCAGATTGGCATCCTGATAACCGAAACGGCTGGTCCGGGGAGCATGGATGAACACAACCGCTTTGGCTTTTCGCAGGATGAGATCGTTTCCTTTGGTATCCTCCCGCAACAAGCGTTCGAATACAGGGATATACCGGAAAGCATCGGGCATAAACCATTTTACCAAAGGAGTCAATAAAGGATTCTGCATCTTTTTGAGTGCATTTTTGAATACTCCTAAAGTAAATCCGGTGATTTCCCGTAACCGGACCGGATCGGTAACTACTGTAAAACCGATCTGCTGGGCATTGCTTGCGGTAGGAGCACGGTGAGCAGCCTCCAGGATCTGTTGTAGCAACTCTTCGGGGACAGACTGAGCGGTGAAGGCCCGGTTGGAGCGCCTGGCTTTACACAACAGCATCATCTGAGCAGGTGCCGGGTAATCGGAGTAATCGAATTCGTGTACCTTCCCGGCAGGAAATTCGGAATGTTCTACTGCACCGGTAGGGCAAACGGCCACACAGTGTCCGCATACGATACAATTTTGCCATTCTTTCACTTCCACTTCCCCGGCAGCCTTTGCTTGCTGCAGAATCATCGAAGGACAAACCCTGACGCATTTGCCACAACGGATACATTTTTCCTGATCGATTTTTAATGTCAATTCCATCACGTGTTATTTATAAAGTTTAGCCCCCTGCCGAACTATCACAGTTTTTGACATACGGGACAATAGTATACCGTACCGCCGAGATATGTTTCGCGGATAATCTCATGTAGCCTGCCGGCCGATAATGGTAGATTCGGGTATTTCTATCATGGAGTTCGGATTAGGATAATGAAACCGATCCCCGGTTTACTCCGGACGATTGCCGGAAGCATATTCTCCGGGGCAGATATCCATCACTTCCCGTTCGGGTTGCAGCAAAGCCTTCTCATAGCGACAAGGCCAGTGTACTTCGGCACTCAATTGCCCGTCTTTGAGTCCACCGATGGTCTCCCCCGGTTTTACGGGAGCATCGTGCCCGAAGAGATAGCCGACGGCACGATAAGCATGATCTACCACATCGTTGGGATCGAGGCCGTGGAAATGATATTGTACATCGGGTAAACCGACAGCATATAGCCCTAAGGAATCTACCATCATATCCTCCGTACCCTGGATATTGAAAAAACGGATATTCACTCCAAAATACAGAAAACGGTCATCTCCCCGGTACGGATTATTCAGCAACTGTTGCCGGGTAAGCAGTTTACCGCTAGCCGGGATCCATACTCCCACACAATCATCGAATAGCTCCAAAGCAATTTCCAGCCAGCGGGCGAGCATACGGCAACGAAGCTTGTATTCCAATCCGGCAGCCAGGAAATCGGAAAGCATCAGTTTATACTTACAACTGTCCAGCAATTTTTCTCCATCCGGACAATCCCACAACTGGGAACGTTGCATCCGGTCGACAGAAGCCGGATCGAAAGGAGTGAAATCGGCCATCAATACCTGAGCCGGAATAACCTTTTTATCTTTTTTGTATTCTACCGGAAAATCAGCGATGGCAAAAGTGGCCAACGAATGATCGACATCCGCTACCAGATCGACCTGCCCGAATTCTTTCTGCAACCTACCGAGGATTTTTTTCCCTTCCGGCCGTTTCCCCTTTTCCCGAAATAACAAATGCATTTGATACAATGCCTGAAATGTTCCTTTTTCCTCCAGGTTTTGCCGGAGTACTTCCTGCCCGTTATCCGATGTTCCCATAATGATGTGCTTGATATTTCCGCCAAAGATATAAAATCTGTCCGGTCTTTTTCATCCTTTATTCCGCATTCTTCACCCGGTTTATCCGTTCCCTTACTTTTGCCCAGGCCGGTGTACCGAAGAGGCAGCTTTCACGCATCGTGTCGTACATTACCCTAAACCGTGACATAGGAATGGTAAAGCTCAGGATATCCGCTTCAAACCAAGGCCGTACCGAAGGATCGAAGAACCCCAGAAAAGTTCGTTTCCCTCCCATCCGGTTTTCCAGAACGGCCTGGGTCACGACAGAACAACAACCCGATCCGAACATAGCCATTACCGTATCCGGACTATTATTATCGAAATAAGCCCAGGTAGTCAAACCCGACAATATATCCGGTGTAGCTAAAAACAAGATGCCTTCCAAGCCGTCGAAATGCTCTACCCGATCGATCCGGGCAAAATGCAAATATTTTTTCTCTGCGCGGGGAATCCCCAACTCATCGACAAATTCCTTTACCATTCCGGGAGTTTTCTTGTATTTCTCCTTTAACGACACAAAACCCGGAACATGTTCGGGCATCGGAGCAAATCCGGTATAAAACTTTCCTCCCCCACATCCGATGACTTCCGCATTCAAACTAATCGTATTGCCGGCACGAACCTCTTGCATACCTTTAAAAAAACACCCGCCGATCTTTTCGGTATGCCCGGTCTCTTCGTCGGAATACCAAAATACAACCGGCAGTCCGGCCGCTTCGCCGAAAGCTTCCCGATAATTTTCTATAAACTTTTCAATTTCCATTTTTGCCGTTTTATTGTTTATGTCAAATATACGCATTATATTGGTCCCAAAACGAAATAGGGATGAAAAATAAATCTTCATTTACCGTCCGGCAGGAACGCGAAGCAGAGTTCCCGGCTATTTACGAGCTTATCCGGACAGCTTTCGCAACAGCAGAAGTCAGCGACGGAGACGAGCAGGATTTTGCAAACCGTCTGCGCATCCATGGGAATTATATTCCCGAACTAGCCCTGGTCGCAGAATGCCAAGGGAAATTAATCGGCCATATTATGCTGACCCGGACCGTAGTCACCCAAGATGACGGCACTCCATACGAAGCTTTGATGATAGCACCCTTATCCGTCGTTTTGGACTACCGCAATCAGGGTGTCGGATCGGCCTTGCTCAAAGAAGGCTTACGACTTGCCCAAAGTATGGGTTACCGGGCAGCTTTTCTTTGCGGCAATCCGGCCTACTACGGACGTTTCGGTTTCAAAGCGATCGGAGAATACGGTATCCGGCAAGCCGGTCTGCCGGAAGAATTAGCGCCCTATTTTATGGTCCACGAACTGATTCCGGGTAGCCTGAAATCTGTCCATGGCACAATCGATCTTCATGCTTAACCTCAAAACGATTATTTACGATGTTTTCCAAACTATTTTTTTGCCTGATCTTCCTCACTGCGCTGACACCGCTTTACAGCCAGGAACCACTCGCCCAACAGCTAAAATCTATTATTGAAAATAAAAAAGCCACCGTCGGAATCGCCGTATTATATAACGGTAAAATCCTGGTAACCGTAAACGACAAAGCCGGATATCCGATGATGAGTACATTCAAGTTTCCCCTGGCATTAGCCGTGCTGGAACGTCTGGATAAGCAAGGGCTTCCGTTGGAGACCGAGTTATTTATCAGTAAACCGGACTTGCATCCGGATACCTACAGTCCGCTCCGGGAAGCCCGCCCGGAAGGCAATTTTAAGATAACTATCGGGGAACTGCTGAAATACAGTGTCGCCCTGAGTGACAACAATGCTTGTGACATCCTGATCGATTATCTGGGAGGCACAAGTGCCCTACAAAAATATGTCCGCCGTCAGGGTATCAAACAAATGAAAATCACAGCTACCGAGGACCGGATGCATAAGTCCGGCGACCCCTACCTGAATCATACCCGTCCCTCTTCGGCTGTCCGTTTGCTGGAAAAATTCATACAGCAGGAACTGTTATCGCCTGTTTATCAAAAATTTCTCGAAAATACGATGATAGCGACTTCCACCGGCAGCGACAAACTAAAAGGTCTTTTACCGGCCGAAACGATTATCGGCCATAAAACCGGGAGCTCCGACCGGGACAGTACAGGCATGAAAGCCGGAGACAACGATATGGGATTTGTCTATCTTCCCCATGGCGGCGATCATTATACAATTGCCGTTTTTATAACCGATTCGATGGAAGACGACAAAACCAATGCCGCCATAATCGCCCAAATTTCAAAAGCAGTATACGATTATATAAACGAAATATCTTCGTAAGGTGTATCGTAAAACCCTGTCTTTCCGTAAAACCGACATATCTAACTCAAATGTTATCATTATGGAAGACAAAAAAACTCAGTTGACAAACGAAGCCGGGATACCTGTCGGAGACAATCAGAACAGCCGCACAACCGGTCCCCGGGGCCCTGAACTACTCGAAAATGTGTGGCTACTCGAAAAACTGGCCCATTTCAACCGTGAACGAATACCGGAACGCATCGTGCATGCCAAAGGATGTGGTGCTTTCGGTACTTTCACCGTCACGAACGATATTACCCGTTACACCAAAGCGGCTATTTTTTCTAAAGTAGGGAAAAAGACCGATCTGTTCGCCCGCTTTTCGACGGTTGCAGGGGAGCGGGGAGCAGCCGATACAGAGCGTGATGTACGCGGATTTGCACTGAAATTCTATACCGACGAAGGCAATTGGGATCTGGTGGGAAATAATACGCCGGTATTTTTTGTCCGGGATCCCCTGAAATTTCCGGATTTTATCCATACCCAAAAACGGGACCCTAAGACCAACCTACGCAGCAATACAGCGATGTGGGACTTTTGGAGCCTGACCCCGGAATCCCTTCATCAGGTGATGATCCTGATGAGCGACCGTGGTATCCCCCGGAATATGCGGCAGCAACACGGTTTCGGAAGCCATACCTACAGTTTTTACAATGCCGGAGACAAACGGGTGTGGGTGAAATTTCATATGATCTCACAACAGGGAATCGCTAATTATACCAATGAAGAAGCCGAACAGATCGTGGCCAAAGACCGGGAACATTCACAACGGGATTTATTCGAGCATATCGAAAAAGGAGATTTTCCTAAATGGAAAATGTGTGTTCAGATTATGCCCGAAGAAGAAGCCAAAACCTATCGTTTCAATCCTTTCGATCTGACCAAAGTATGGAGCCACAAAGATTATCCGTTAATCGAAGTAGGCCTGATAGAACTGAACCGGAATCCGGAAAACTATTTTGCCGATGTAGAACAATCGGCTTTCAATCCGGCCAATGCAGTTCCCGGAATAGGCTTCTCTCCCGACCGTATGCTCCAGGGCCGGTTATTCGCATATGGCGATGCCCACCGCTACCGTTTGGGTGTAAATGCCGATAGCATCCCGGTCAATCGCTCTCATTGTCCGGTGCATAATTATCACCGGGACGGGCATATGCGTGTCGACGGCAATGCAGGTGCCAGCGTCAACTACGAACCGAATAGTTTCAACGGTCCGGTATCCGACACGAAATACAATTATCCCCCCCCTGGAACTGGAAAACGCTGCCGGCCATTATCCCCAGGACAACGATTTCTACACCCAACCGGGAGATTTATACCGCCTGTTGCCGGCAGACGAAAAAGACCGCCTGACTTCTAATTTCACTGCCGCAACAGCCGATGTTCCCGAACCGATCCGGATCCGGGCTATCGCCCGTTTTTATCAGGCAGATGAACATTGCGGTAAAGAAATGGCCCGGAAAACCCAGACCGATCTCAAGAAAGTACTGGAAGAGGTCAAACGCCAGCAAGCCCTGGAAAGCAGGTAAAAATTCCACGAAGACAATGGTTGAAACGGCAGCCCACCGATAACCGCCAATTCTGGCCAGCCGTTTCAACCGTTTTACCTCTTGTCACCGTTTTTAATCATTGAAAAATCGTATTTTCCTTGTACATTTGTGCCCGGTTCAGTTCAGGTGAAATGACAAACATGAAAGAAGCTTTTTTTAAACTCCATCTATCCGTTCTGCTCGCGGGGGCTACGGGCATTTTCGGGCGGCTGATTTCGCTCAATGAAGGTTTATTGGTCTGGTACCGGATGTTGCTGGCAGGTCTGCTGTTCGCCCTACTATCGGCAGTCCGGAGACGCTTTCCCCGGATAGGCTGGAAAGAAGTTTTCAAGATCGGTGGCATCGGGATATTATTAGGACTGCATTGGGTATTCTTTTATGGGAGTATCAAAGCTTCCAACATCTCCATCGGTGTAGTCTGCTTTTCACTGGTCAGTTTTTTCACGGCTTTTCTGGAACCCTGGATCAACCGTCACCGCATCTCTGTCAAAGAAGTACTTTTCAGCCTGCTTACCCTACTGGGTATAGCTTTGATTTTCCATCTGGACACCCGTTACCGTCAGGGTATCCTCTTAGGGATCACCTCTTCGGTCCTGGCCGCCTTGTTTACGATTACGAATAAGAAAGTAGCTGCCGGCCACGATGCCAGTACGATGCTCTTGTATGAAATGTCCGGCGGATTTGTCGGTCTGAGCTGTCTTTTACCTTTTTATCTCCGCTATTTTCCGGTAGAAACGATCTTCCCGGACGTCTCCGACCTGATCTATCTGATCCTATTGGCTTCCGTTTGTACCATCGGTTTATACCTACTGCAAATACAGGTCTTAAAAGTAGTATCGGCCTTTACGGTCAACCTGACATATAATCTCGAACCCGTATACAGCATTATCCTGGCTATGCTTTTCTTCCACGAAGCCCGGGAGTTGAACGGGGCTTTTTACATCGGTTTGGGCCTCATTGTCTTGTCGGTATTATTACAAACTTTTGCCGTATTCCTGCCCCGGCCGGACAAAGCCGTTTCTTCTTAATCATTTTTCCCGGTACAGCGCGATCAAACGGGAAACGGCATATTGTTCCAGTTCCTCTTCCGGTACCTGTAAAAAGCGCTGCATCGCCGGAGAAAAACGTTCTACTTCGATCTCATAAAAACGGGCGTAAATTATGCGGTGTGAAAGTACATGTTTGGGCATGATGAAACTTCGGAGTATCTGTATTTCTCCTGCCTCTTGCATCAATTCCAGATAGGCCGGGGTTTGTTGCAATACCTCCAATTCGGTTTCCTGCCCGGTTTCGATCAACGGATATTCGTACAAATTTTGCCAAATATCTTTCGCTTCGCGACGGGCCAGCAAATTCACACCCCTGCAATGGATATGCAAATAATTGAAATAACGGGGCTTAACGACTGCTTTTCCTGCTTTCACCGGTAATTTTTCAACTTGACCGGAAGCCAGTGCCACACAATTTTCCCGTAACGGACAATATAAACAAACGGGGACTTTCGGCGTACATTGTATGGCTCCGAAATCCATAATCGCCTGATTGTAAAGGTCCGGATGCTGCCGGTCGAGCAGTTCGGCAGCCAACCCGGAAAACACTTTCTTCCCTGCGTTACTGTCGATAGGGGTATCGATACCGAAAATCCGGGCCAATACCCGGTAAACATTCCCATCCACGACAGCATAGGGCAATTTCCAGGCAAACGAGCAAATAGCCGCCGCCGTATATTCCCCGATCCCTTTCAGGGTAAGTACATCGGAATAGTTGCGGGGAAACTCCCCGCCGAATTTTTCCACAATTTCCTTTGCCGCTGCATGAAGATTACGGGCACGGCTGTAATATCCCAGGCCCTGCCAATATTTCATCACCTCATCTCCGGGTGCTTCCGCTAATGCCCGTACATCGGGAAAACGCAACATGAAACGGTTGAAATACTCCAATCCCTGCACCACCCGCGTCTGCTGAAGGATAATCTCCGAAATCCATATCCGATAAGGATCGGTGGTTTCCCGCCAGGGTAATTCCCTTTTATTTTCTGCATACCAATGAATTAAAGTCGCTGCTATATCCACCATTCCAATTTTATACTGTTTATCAAGTTACTCCGGAATCAGGGAAGTCTAGTCAGGTGAGAATAAGATCGGTAACCTCTGCCCGGGTAAATTCCACCAGATCGGCCGGCGCAATCCTGATCTGTAATCCCCGCATCCCTGCACTGATGTAGATATACCCGAAATCCATGCAAGTAGTATGAATAAAAGTGGGCAAAGCCTTTTTCATTCCGACCGGAGAGCATCCTCCCCGGATATACCCGGTTGCCGGTAACAGTTCTTTCATATGGATCATCGCCGCACTTTTATTGCCGGAAACTTTTGCCGCCAGTTTCAAATCGACTTCGGCATCTCCGGGGACAACACAAACGAACAAGCCGTTTTTATCTCCGCGCAATACCAGTGTTTTAAATACCTGGGCGATATTTTCTCCCAGTTGTTCCGCCACATGGGTGGCTGCCAGATTATTTTCGTCTACTTCATAAGGTACCAGCTCGTAAGCGATCTTTGCTTTATCAAGCAAACGGGCAGCATTGGTCTTATTTATTTTCGCCGTCATATATTTTACACAGTTTTTTCAAGCGAGCCTCAAAAATTCCTTTCCCATATCCAGTCCATTTGTCCAGGATCTTCCCGTCAGGACCGATAACCACAAATTTCGGGATCCCGTCAAAACCATACGAAGCGATCAATCCTCCTTCTCCCTTAAAATCACACAACTGTATTCCTTTCAGATCCCGGATAGCCTCTTTCCACCCTTTTTCCGAAACCTCCAGGCTTATGCTGATCACGTGCAAACTATCCCGGAATTTTTCCGCCAACTCTTCCAATTCGGGTTGTGCCATCAAACAAGGACCACATCCCCGGCTCCAGAAATCCAATAAAATATATTTTCCCAGGTAGTCCGACAAGTGATGCTCTCTGCCTTCGCGATCGAAGAGGAGGCCGTCTGCCAACCGATCTCCCACCTCACAGATTTTCACCGGATAAAGATAAATGTGGATTTCATTCCCCCGGGCAGTAGTTTTGAGTGCCGGATCCAGGCGCAAATAAAGCTTTTCAACCCTTTCCCGAAGTCCTGGCGGACATTGGGGTGAACGCAGTTTTCGCGCATGCTCATACAATCTTTCCAGTCCGACTTCCGACAAAACGGCCTGTTCTTCCAAAATTTTCAGGTCGGCTTCCGCTTTAAGGGCAGACAAAGAGTCGAACAAACGGGTCACGGGATAATCCTTCATCTTCGGATGCTTACTATGCTGATCCTTATATTCCGCCACATATTCATCCTCTTTATCGAACCTTACCCGCTCATATTCGCGGGTGATGCGGGCGGAGTTTTTCACAAACCGATTCTCTTCCTGCTGTTGCCTCAACTTACTTTTGACTTTCCAAAGGGCAACACAAGGTTTATCCCCTTCTATTTTAGTCAGCGGTTCACCGACCCAAAATGAGAGATTACCATATAATGCCGAATCCCCCTCAACAAAAACCGACATCCGTAACGGCACCTCTTCCAGCTTTCCCCGAAATGAAAACCGTCCGTCTTTCAGGGTATCGCTCCCGATAACCTTCCCCATATTCCCAGCCCACACTAACAGTTGCACCACCGTATTTCCGGCTGCATTCCGCACTTTTCCTTCGATTCTGTATTCTTTTTGTCCGACGGCAGCCAACGTAACCAGAAGAAACAAAAACACACTACATTTTTTCATCGTCTTTGTATTTTATCAGTCAAACAAAAATAGAATAAATAAGTTGAAAGTCGGCAAAATTTAAGCAGTTTATAAAACATATACCCAAAAAGTATCAACAATAAACAAAAAATGTCAATGCCTGCAAAAAAAAAGAAGGTCTTCTCTTGTATAATTTTATTTCCTTTTTACATTTGTCAGTGTGGTCAAAAAAAGACATCTTTTAAAAATATTATACGATGAAACAAGCCTTAACTTTTACTCCTCCTATCCTCTCGTCAACCGAGAGTAAATTGAACGTGGAAGCTTTCGATGCGAGCGTGGAAGCTTTTGAAAATCACGAGTATCTGAAATCATTTTATGCCTTATTGGATTATATCAACGGAGATTTCCGGACGAAATACGGCAATGTACAGGGAAACGAATTTCATATTCCCCACGGTTCTATTATCGTAAACATCAAATTGGACGAGGAAAAACTCAGTATCACCGCTCCTTTTGTCGCTCTTCCTGAAAAAGGGCGGATACCCTTACTCCGTCAGGTGGCAGGACTCAATTTCAACGCCATGGATCTGGCAACGATCTATTTGCGGGATAACCGCCTTTCGTTTGAATACAGCTGTCCGATCCAATTGATCAACCCTTACAAAATCTATTATATCCTGCAGGAAATATGCTGTACGGGAGACAAATACGACGATGAATTCGAGACTAAATTCGGGGCACAACGTATCTATGAGCCTAAAACGACCCCTTACGATACAGCAAGCCTGGAGAATATATACCAAGCCGTGCAAATCAGTTGCAAAGAGTGCCTGGATGCCGTAAAATATTTCGAGCCTTCACGCAAATACGGTTATATCTGGAACATAATCGACACGACCCTGATGAAATTCATGTATTTCGCCCAACCTCAGGGTCAGCTGCTCAACGATATGCAAAAGGCAATCCGGGAAATGGACCGCGAAGATATACCGCTGCCCGAAATCACAGCCCAGGGAAAAGCAGTCATCGAAAAACTACAAAAAATGACCCAAGAAGAACTGGCGGAAGATCTTTATTTTGTCGAGACTTTTATCCCGAACAAACGTCGTTCCAACCTACAAAACATTCAGGAAAATTTCGAGGACAGTTACAAAAAGATTTCCGGTTATATGGAATCGGGTGATTATATGACCGCTTGTGTCATGATGCTTTATAAATTCTACGAGATGTATTACTATAACAATTTGCAGGAGGATGTCAACCAAGTGGTTGTAAAAGCTTTGCAAAAGAGTTCCGCCCAACCGTGGGATGAGGCTGCTCCTGTACTCTATAAAGCGATGGAAGCGATCATGGAGGATGAACTCGACGAAGAGGAGGAGGAAGAGGAAGGCACCGTCGACATGAACGAATATATGAAAAACGTGCAGGCCATGCAGCAACAAATGATGCAAAACATGCAACAAATGATGCAGGGCAACGGTATGCAAAACTATCTGCAACAAGTGCAAGTATTACAGCAACAATTGGCCAGTGGCCAGATCAGTGCAGAAGAATATACCGCCAAAGTACAACAATTGGCAGCCCAGAATTTCGGTAACTAATCAACTCAAAAACAAAACATTATGGATCAAAATATATTTCAAACCGTATATAAAGTCAATCATGCCGGGGGATCAGGCAGCTGTTTTTACCTGAAAAAACACGATCTTTTCGTCACCAATTATCATGTCGTAGAAGGATTTCGTCAGGTAGCCCTGGAAGATAACCAAAAGAACCGTTATTTAGCGAATATTGTGCTGGTCAATCCGATACTCGACATCGCTTTATTATCGGCAGAGGGCGATTTTACCGCTTTACCGGAAATCAGCCTGGCCTGTACCGAAGTCACGCTGGGCCAAAAAATCAACGTAGCCGGTTATCCCTTCGGGATGCCGTTTACAGCGACCGAAGGAACCGTCTCGTCTCCCAAACAACTGATGGACGACAGTTATTATATCCAAACGGATGCAGCTGTCAATCCGGGTAATAGCGGTGGTCCGATGTTCAACCAAAATGGCGAAGTAGTGGCAATCACAACCAGCAAACTGACCAATGCCGATAATATGGGATTCGGCATTCCCATAGCCTCCTTGTGTACCTTACTCGAACAGATTTCAGAACTCGACCGCAATAATTTCAATATACAATGTAACAGTTGTGAGGAATTTATATCCGAAGAAGACGAATATTGCCCCTCATGCGGGGAGAAATTACCGGAAAATATTTTCCAGCAGCGAGGCCTTACCGAACTGGCAGCATTTTGTGAAAAAGCCATCGAAAACATGGGTATCAATCCGGTGTTGGCACGTGTCGGCTATGAAAGCTGGACTTTCCATAAAGGCAGCTCCGAGATCCGGATGTTCGTATACCAGCGTTCGTATCTGTTCTGTACTTCTCCGCTGAACAACCTACCGAAGAAAAACCTGGAGCCGGTACTGACTTATCTGTTGAGTGCAGAAGATATCAAACCTTATCAACTCGGACTGGACGGGAATCAGATTTACCTTTCTTACCGCATTCATATCTCGGATATCTTCTCTGATTTTGCAGAAGAAATTCAAAAGAATATCACCGATATGGCTTTCAAAGCCGATGAAATGGACAACTATCTGGCCGATACTTTCGGCTGTGAATTCTCGGAATACGCAAAGAAAGATGCTATTTAAAGCATAATTAAAAACAACAAATAAAGTCCATAAAGCCAGCGGCCGCTGGCTTTATGGACTTTATTCCTCAATTCGGCCACACGGTATACCACGCCCCCAACATCATCGTGGAGAAAGTGAGAGAAACGGCTTTCCAATCATAGAAAACTCCTGAATAAAGTGTACCTTTGCACATCGGATAGAGATAATCAGGTATGTATTGGACACTTTTTCTGACATTTGTAAAAATCGGGATGTTCACCATCGGCGGTGGATATGCCATGATCCCCTTGATTGAACGTGAAGTCGTTAACCGCGGTTGGCTAGACAAGCAGGATTTTATGGATTTATTCGCCATGACACAGTCTTTACCAGGTATCTTTGCTGTCAATATCTCTATTTTTGTAGGCTACAAACTCAAGAAAGTAACGGGTAGTATCGTTTGTGCCGGCGGAACCATACTCCCCTCCTTTTGTATCATATTGGCCATCGCTCTGTTTTTCAATCATTTTCAGGACAATATCTGGGTGATGAAAATATTCAACGGTATCCGGCCGGCTGTCGTTGCCCTGATCCTGGTTCCCTGCATCTCAGCAGCCCGGTCGCTTCATTTAAAATGGGTAGAATTGATTTTACCGGCTATCGGAGCCGTATTGATATGGAAATGCGGAGTATCTCCGGCATATATTGTTTTGGCCGGTATTATCGGAGGATTGATTTATACCTTCTGGATCAAAGGAAAAATGAAACAGGGGAACGGAGAGTAGAGAGTGAGAAAGAGGACGGAGAAATCAAGGAAGAATAGTATACAGTACTCTAAATGAAATACGACACATGATTTATTGGCAATTGCTCGGTGTTTATTTAAAAATCGGAATCTTTGGATTCGGCGGAGGATATGCCATGCTCTCCCTGATCCAATATGAAGTGGTAGATAAATATCACTGGTTGACTTTACAAGAGTTTACAGATGTAGTGGCTATCTCACAAATGACCCCCGGCCCGATCGGAATCAATAGCGCTACTTATATCGGCTACACCGCCACTGGAAGTGTCTGGGGGTCGGTGATCGCCACCTTTGCCGTCTGTCTGCCCTCTTTTTTACTGGTATTGTTGATTTCATTTTTCTATGCCAAATTCAAAAACAACAAATATGTCGCCGCCGCCTTTACCGGTTTACGCCCCATGACTGTCGGGCTGATCGGAGCTGCAGCCCTCTTATTGATGAATAAAGAAAACTTTATCGATTATAAAAGTATCCTGATCTTCGCCGGCGCTTTTCTACTTACCTGGAAATATAAAATACATCCTATCCTCATGATCTGCCTCGCAGGAGTGGCGGGGTTGGTGATTTATTGGTAAAAGGCAAAAGCCAGAGGCGAAAGGCTAGAGGCGAAAAGCGAAAGGGAAAGGAGAAACCGGAAAAGGAGAGAAATTAAAAAAACAGAAAAAGCGGTTTATTATGGAAAAAGCACATTTGACACTTTATACGGTAATCGGATCCCCTCAGCATATTTTGACTGGAATACAGTCTTTATTTGCACCGGTAATCCAGTCGGTCGATACCGAAGCAGACCAGATCAGAGTAACTCTTCAGGATGACAGCCTACTCGTATTCCACCTTTCCCATGTCCGGGAAAAGGCCGGATTTATAGAGATGCACATCGAAGGAATGGCCAATTATTTCGCCCAGGCAGCAACCAGTAACCCGGCATTGAAAGAAAACGTGCTGCGCCAGATCCGCTGTTTCAATTGTGTTGTAGGGATCGTATTCGAAACCGACGATAACAACGACCGCACCCGTTATCTCATCAATACCCTTTTCGACCTGGCCCATCAGGTGAAGGGATATCTGCTTTATCCCAATATGCACTTGTACGATGGAGAAGGCAAGCTGGTATTTTCACGGGAAGGGGAAAGTGAACTGACTGAATTTACTCCGATCGCCCATGCGGACCTGCTGGACGGCGACAGGCCGGAAGAAACTTCTGCCGACCGGGAACGCAGGGAACGTTCTGTCGCTCTGCTGCAAACACAGGGGATTCCTTATCTGGAAACACTGAAAAGTGAAGTGCCGGAAACCGAAGTACACCTCAAAAGCAGGGAAGAAATGATGCAACGTGCCGCTACTCTGTTTGCTGTTGCGGTATATTCGGAAGTGATGTTGTCCGAAAACCCGGACCGGAACGAAGCGCTGACCTATTTCAATAAAATGGATGAAATTTATGGAATACAGTCTTGGCTGACACCGGCAGAAGCGGCCTATATTTCCAACCCGGACCCGACCGGGCAAGAGTGCATCCAATTCGTATGGCGTTATGAAAACTGCGCCGTACTGTTGTGGGCAGCCGGTATTGTCGAAGAACTGCCTTATCCTTCCGAGATCTGCGATGTGCCTGTCATTGCAGCCATCTTCTGGCAACACAAAAGTATCGGCGACCTGCTCGGCCAGGGAATCGCCAGAAGCACAACGGAAATTCTCGACCAAGCGGACCTGACCTACCGATACGACTGGGCTTGTGTAGATGCACATATTCACAAGCAAGAAGCACCGGCCCGGCTGGACGGCGGAATCGTCATGGAACGCCATTATACCTTCAACTGGATAACAGGAGCCAACAAGGGGGCAGCCTGGGACGATATTCAACCCAATACTTAAATATTTCTGAAAGAATCTATCGCTATTTTGTGAAGGAAAAGTCAAATCTGTTAAATAATCCATTCAACACTAAACTCTTTTTATAAAATCTGGTCTGAGGTTTTAGTTAGGGCAAAGTTGAAAAACACAAAATACAATAGATAAACTATGAATGTAAGAATCCTGATCTCAGCAATGCTTTGTTTTTTGCTGATAGGTTATGGAGTGAAGCTCCAGGCAGAACCGACCGAATCGTTACCGGTAGAGGCCGGTGTTATCCGGGGGAAAGTAATCGATGCTAAAACCCGTGAACCGATGCAATTTGTCAATATCAGTGTGCGGAAAGCCGGCACCACCGTACCCCTGAAAGGCATGGTGACCGATGAAACCGGCACTTTCCATATCGCCCAGTTGCCGGAAGGGAGTTATACACTTTCGATCTCTTTTATCGGTTATAAAACAATCGAAAAGCCCTTTACCCTCTCCAAACAGATACCGGGAGTCAATTTCCGGAACCTGCTATTGCAAGAGGACAGCCAATTGCTCGGCGAAGTCAAGGTCATCGGCCAACGTTCCCAAATGAAATTCGATATCGATAAAAAAGTATTCAATGTCGATCAAAATATCTCTTCTACGGGAGGAACGGCCAGTGATGTCCTGACCAATATTCCCTCTGTCGAAGTCGATAACGAAGGCGAAGTATCCTTACGGGGAAGCAGTGATGTCACCGTATGGATCAACGGCCGGGCTTCCGGGCTTTCGGCCGACAACCGGGCACAAATCCTGGAACAATTACCGGCAGAAAGTATCGAACGGATCGAAGTAATCACCAATCCCTCGGCCAAATTCAGTCCCGAAGGAACTTCCGGTATCATTAATATCGTATTGAAAGAAGACCGCAGAGCAGGTTACTACGGTAGCCTGCAAGCCGGAGTCGACACCCGCGGCGGCTGGAATGCCAGTGGCAATGTCAACTACAGCAGTAATAAAACGGAGATGTATGCCGGAGTGGGCTACCGGGAACGGAAAAGAGACGGCGGTGGTTTCTCCAATCGGACCAATACGGATGCTTCGGGTAATCCGGTCTCTTTCCTCAATCAGACTTCCGACAATGACGGCCATGGCGGACAAACTTTCGTCCGTGCCGGCCTGACCTGGCATCTGACCCAGTCCGACCATCTGAATCTCGGCGCTTTCGGAATGTTCGGAACCCGTAAACAAACCAATACAATCAACTATTTAAGCGATATCCCTAATTCTTTTCTCTCCAGTGAGCGTATTTCCGATTCGGACAATCCGATGAAAGGAGGCAATGTCGAACTCGGTTATAAACACGATTTCAGTAAAACCAGTAATCTGGATGTAGTAGCTTCGTGGAACACCTGGAATATGGATCAAAAGAGTACCTATCTCCAAAGCTCTGTTTTTGAAAATGAAGAAACCACACACAGTTATCAGTGGCAAAAGAATAAAATGCAATCCCACAATTGGGAGTTACAGGCCGATTATGTCAATGCATTCAACGAATTCAACAAGATCGAAGCTGGATATAAAGGTACTTTTTCCCGCCAGGAAAGCCCGGTAGAGACCAAGAGCGGCGAAACGGCCGAAGACGCCCGGCCCGACGAACAACTTTACAACCGTTTCTATTACGATCAGGATATCCATGCCCTTTATGCGACTTATTCGGGACGTTTCGGTAATTTCGGCTACCAAGCCGGATTACGGGGCGAATATTCCCATACCGATACGCGTTCCCTGGCCTATGGACAGGAAAAAGGCGAAGTCTCTCCCTATAAAGACGACTATTTCAGCATTTTCCCCAGTGTGTTCTTAACTTACACCCTGCCTGCCCAAAATGAAATCCAGTTGAATTACAGCCGACGGATCAACCGTCCCTGGGGGCATCAGCTGAACCCCTTCCTGAATATCACCGACTCTACCAATATCTCTTTCGGTAACCCTTATCTGACTCCGCAATATTCCAATTCGATGGAACTGAATTATATCAAAAACTGGGAGGCACACACGCTCTCCGTTTCTGCCTATTACCGCAATACCGACGATGTCATCCAGCGTATCAGTTACCTGGAAGACAATATCATGAAAAGTACGTTCGAAAATGTGGCTGAAACCCAATCTGCAGGTGTAGAAATCGTAGGAAAAAACCATTTGTTCTCTATATTGGATCTGACCACGACAGTTAACTTATATTACAACAAACTCGACGGTTTCTCTTATCTGCCGGCGAGTGCGGATCAACCGGTGACCGGTAAGAGCAATGAAGATTTTTCATGGAATGCCAAGATAATCGCTAACCTTATCCTCCCGGCTTCTTTCTCTCTCCAACTGACCGGTAATTATAATTCCCGTCAATTGATCGCACAGGGATATAGAAAATCGAATTACAGTCTGGATGCAGGAATCCGCAAAGCTTTTCTCAACCGGAAATTGAGTCTGAGCATCAATGGACGTGATCTGTTCAATTCCCGGAAATGGAAAACCGAAACTTCAGGGACCGGTTTCCGCCAATATGCTTCAAACTGGCGGACAGGATGCACGATAGGCTTTACCCTGACCTACAGCTTCGGAAATATGAAGGCCGGAAAAAACAAAACCCAACGTCCCGATCACGACGAAAATAACCAGATGATGAACGAGATGGAGGAATTTTAAAGGTAAAAGGCTAAAAGCTATAAGCTAAAGGTAAAGGTAAAAAGTAAAGAACGATATAATATAAGTTTCCTCTTAGTTTATGACCTTTCGCTTCTCGCCTTTTGCTCCTAGCTTATAGCCTATAGCTTTTAGCCTATAGCTTATAGCCTATAGCTTATAGCCTATAGCTTATAGCCTATAGCTTATAGCCTATATTAGCCTATAGCTTTTAGCCTTTTACTTTTTACCTTTTCATTATAACAATCCCTTCTTCCCGGCTGTAATCGCTATTTTTAATGATCAGACGGTCGTTATAATACATTTCCCGGACGGAAACCTCGATCCCGTCTCCCCCGACAGCTGCACCGGAAGTAAATTTGAAAAGTACCCGGACGGTATCTACATCGTTCCGGTCGAACCTGACATAAAACCGACTGGGAGTGACCCCAATGTTTCCCGGGACGGAAGTTCGCCAATAGTACAATCCTTTTTCATGATCATAGCCTACGCTATTGTGTTTATAATTGTATTCTCCCGATCGGTCAGGAACAAAATCCGTCGGAATCACTTCGGGGTCGCCGGGGACCTCCATTCCCGTCAGGGGCAGGACAGCCCCCGCCTTTAAACGGAGTACGCTTTTCCCTTCCGCATCTACAAAATAAAATTTCCAGGGATTAGCCAACCAAAAAGCATCCCCTTTTAAGGGAGGATTTTCCCGGGTCTCATCCTTACAGGCAAACAGGCACACCAGCGATAATAGAAACAAACATCCAACATTTCTCATCCGCTCTCCGTCTATTTTTGTTGCCAACGTTTCAGTGCGGGGAAAAATTGTCTCATTTCTGCCAAGGCTTGTTCCCTGGTCCTGGGAACATCGGCCTCCCGGTTGAATTCGTCCAAAAACTGCAGGCAGTGCCCGATCATTTCCTCCATGGTGTAATCCTGGGTAAAAGCACCTTTTTGATAACAATAACAACAATATTTTTCGTTCAAACTCCCGTCGGCATTCATACCCCATTGGTCTTCGGCCTGCAGGGGCATACCACAACTCTGGCAAAATTTCATTTCCATCCTTCTTTATTTAAATTTGTATAAAACAAAGATAAATAATTTTATTCAGGAAATAAGTCAGAATCAGACATGCTGAAATTTCCGGCTGGCACGGAGCATATGCCGCATAATGCTGACTAACTCCTGTGACTCCTGCAACAAATTCAGGTATACCAAAGACAATTTAACACTACTGTTCTCTTCCTGCATTCTTTCGATACGCATTTTATGCAAACGGGATAAACAGGTTTTCAACTCTTCCCCTTCGGCAAGTACCAAATCGGCCTCTTCATAATTTCCTTTGTCAATAATATCTTTTGTCCGTTCGAGCAAACTTTTCAGCATATCCCGGATCGGTACGAATTCTTCGGCACACTCTGCCGGTAAGGGGTTAAAATTGTTATCCACATGTTCTTTACAGGGCTCACACATCCGTTTAAGGCAATACATCATCTGCTCGCTACTATTGCTTCCCAAGTGGAACCAGGTATTCTTTTCAATGGCCACATTCCTATCGATCCGCCGCATACCGAGTGTTTCTTTCCGCCGTATTTTCTTCAAAATATCTTTTTCGTCATTGGTAGAAGAAACGGCCTTTCGCAGGCTTTTCAGATCTTCCCGTATAAATCCATCCGTCATCTGTCCATAAGTATTGGCGGCAAAATCCAGTACTTTCACCAGATTTTCCCTCACATGCTGACGGAGCAAATTCCAAACGACCGCCTTATCTTTAGAGGAAAGCATCTGTTGAAAAACATCGTCCTGTTTTTCACTCTTCATCTTTTTCCGGTATTTGTTATTACTGCGGATCAAGATAAAAGCCGCCACCCCGATCATAATAACCATGGCCGTCATGCCACCAAAATACATGATCATAGTTACAAAAAAGCAGATGATAAATGCAGCTCCTGCAGTAATAAACCAACCACCGATCACCGAGAGCACACCGGTCACCCGGAATACGGCACTCTCCCTTCCCCAGGCCCGATCGGCCAGCGAACTACCCATAGCCACCATAAAAGCGACATAAGTCGTTGACAAAGGCAATTTTAAGGAAGTACCTAATGCGATCAACAAACCGGCCAATACCAGGTTTACCGAAGCCCTGACCAAATCGAAAGCCGCTCCGTTAGCCAGGATCGCCTCATCTTTGTTAAACCGGCTATCCAACCATACCTTGACCTTCTCCGGAATAATCTTCGAAATGTTATTCCCTAAAGTAGTCATCGAACGTACCAGACTCCGCGCAATAGCCGAAGAACCGAACATCTCGTTTCCATCATCCTGACGCGAAAGATCGACAGAAGTCTTGATTACATTTTGGGCTTTTTTGGAAGTAATCAGAGAAATAACCATAATCACTCCGGATAAAAATAAAAAGATAAACGGTGTTTTCGCAGGCTCATTTAAAGCTCCCATAAGGTAGTCATTAGCCACCCCGTTTCCATTTGCCATAAAATCGGTATAACTGGAAAAACCGGCTAAAGGAACACCCACAAAATTAACCAGGTCGTTACCTGCAAAAGCCATGGCCAAAGCAAAAGTACCCAACAAAACGATCACCTTGAAGACATTCACTTTACACCAATGCAGAATTTGCATGAGCACGGTGAAGAAAACAAAACACCCACCGACAATAGTCAAAGTATTGTCTTTTACCCACAACTTATGAGCATCTGTCATAAAAGAAGCATCTTTTATTCCTTTGATCAGCATAAAATAAATAATGGCCGTCACAGCAATCCCGCCGAACAAGCCAATCGTCCATTTTAGTTTAGTAGTATAATTAAAGGTAAAGATAATCCGCGACAGGTATTGCACCAGCGTTCCGAAAAAGAAAGCGATAGCCACCGATAGGAAAATACCTAAAATAACGGTCAATGCTTTCTCGGTATTCAGCAATTCGGCAAAAGTCAGAGACTCGGGACCGGCAGCAATTTTCAGCATAGCCAAAGCAAAAGTACCTCCCAGCAGCTCAAATACCATCGAGACAGTCGTCGATGTCGGCATCCCCAAGGTATTGAAGATATCCAGCAACACCACATCGGTCACCATGACCGCCAGAAAGATACACATCAGTTCATTGAAATGAAAAGCTTCCGGCCGGAATATACCGTGACGGGCAATTTCCATCATCCCGTTACTCATGGTTGCTCCACAAAAAATACCGGCAGCAGCAATCAGAATAATCGTTTTAAACGAGGCAGCCTTGGCACCGATAGCCGAATTCAAGAAGTTTACGGCGTCATTACTGACCCCTACAGTTAAGTCGAAGATCGCGAGGAGAAAAAGGAAAATAACAATTCCCAGATAAATTGATTCCATTCTTTAGGTTTTACTTACAGCCGCAAAAATAGAAGGGAGTTGTTACAGGTTTATTTCAAAATTGTTACAAAATTGTTACGACAAAAGAAAAGAAGTTGAAAAGTGGCTGATTCACTGAATTGAAGGGTTATTGTGGTACTGGGAGAGGGAGTAAAAAAAGAAACAAAAAATCCTTCTGTTCTGACAATCCCTGACAGATTTACTATTTTTGCATGTAAATTCATTGGAAGATGTTTTCAAAAAATATTGCGATCACCGATACGACAGACGGATTGCCCAATCCCCGGCGGATATGGGCAGTGATAGCAGCTTCGCTGGCGTTAATCATGTCGGTGTTGGATGCTAATATTGTCAATGTAGTACTTCCGACTCTTTCGCGTGAATTCGGGACTTCTCCCTCGACCACGATTTGGGTGATGAATGCTTATCAGCTGGCTATTACGGTGTCCTTATTGTCTTTTTCTTCGCCAGGAGATATCTACGGCTATCATAAAGTTTTTCTTTCGGGAGTCGCCGTTTTTTGTGTCACATCGCTGATCTGTGTCTTATCGACTTCTTTTTGGATGCTGACTGTAGCCCGGGTGCTCCAGGGGTTCGGAGCGTCGGCCATCACAAGTGTGAATACGGCACAACTCCGGACTATTTATCCCCGGAAATACTTAGGACGCGGCTTGGGGATCAGTGCGATGGTCGTTGCCGTATCGGCTGTCGCAGGCCCTTCTGTTGCGAGTATCATCCTTTCGTTAGGTAGCTGGCAATGGCTTTTTGCGATCAATATCCCCCTCGGCCTGCTGGCTTTGATAATGGGCCTGATCTATCTCCCCCACCGCGAGAAGAAGCAAAACCGGAAATTCGATAAAACCAGTGCCCTCGCCAATGCCCTTACTTTCGGACTGCTCATTTACTCGATGGAAGGATTCGCACATCATGAAAATGCCTATTTACTTGCAGCCCAAATCTTCTTGTTATTTATCGTCGGTTATTATTATATCCGCCGTCAATTACATCAGGACTTTCCGTTATTACCGGTAGATTTGTTGAAAATACCTATTTTTTCCCTATCGGTATGTACATCGATTTGCTCGTTCACAGCCCAGATGCTGGCTTTGGTATCTCTCCCGTTCTTCTTACAAAATACGTTAGGACGCACGGAGGTAGCTACCGGTTTATTACTGACTCCCTGGCCCGTAGCAACTTTGTTCACGGCTCCTCTGGCAGGGTATCTGGTAGAACGCATACATGCCGGAATTTTAGGAAGTATCGGGATGCTGATTTTTGCTACCGGCCTTTTCCTGCTGACTGTATTGCCGGCTATTCCTACCGATGGGGCGATCATCTGGCGTATGATCGTTTGTGGAATCGGTTTCGGACTTTTTCAGACTCCCAATAACAGTACAATCATGGCCTCCGCCCCCATCCAGCGCAGTGGAGGGGCAAGCGGGATGATCGGTACGGCCCGGCTTTTAGGGCAAACCCTGGGAGCAACCCTTGTGGCCCTATTGTTCAGTTTCGCTATGCACGACAAAGGAACTACGGTGTGCCTGTGGGCCGGAGCGATATTCGCCTTAATAGCCGCTGTCGTGAGTTGTTTCCGCCTCTCTCAGCAAATGCCCCTGAAACACACCGATCGGGAATAAAACACAGGCAGTTATATACATATTTACACTTATAAACGTACAGTTAGGGTAAACCGTATATAATATCCAAACATAAATTTATAGCCGATAAGAAGCAAAAAATGATTTTAATACTATCTTTGTTCACCTACCTAAAGAAAAAAAGATGAAAGCAATTTACAAATACGACGGACCATTAGGCACATACGCCCTGGAAGAGCAAAACGGATTACTTACCCGCCTATGGCTCGGCGACCGGATGGCCTTGCTTCCCGGAGAGACCGAAATAAGTGAAACCCCTCTATTAAAAGAGGCCCACCGACAGCTAACCGCCTATTTTGCCCGGGAACAAAAACAATTCGACCTTCCTATTGCGCCGGAAGGAACACCTTTTCAACTCAAAATCTGGAAATTATTACAGGAGATTCCTTATGGCACCACGATCACCTATGGTGAACTGGCACGCAGAAGCGGAGATATAAAAGCCAGCCGGGCGGTAGGTATGGCCAACAGCCGTAATCCCCTGCCAATCCTGATTCCCTGCCACCGGGTGATCGGAAGTGGCGGTAAGCTGACCGGATATACCGGAGGACTGAACATAAAAATCGGTTTGCTGCAAATCGAAGGAGCGCTCGACCTTTCTTTATGGCCGGAATCTCCGAACTACTGAGATATTTTACAGTTGTTTTGTATATTTTTACACTCATTCTTATCAAAAATCCAAAATCAGCCATTATCTTTGTTCAAATCACAAAAAAACACATCATGAAACATTTATTTCTATTATTTCTTTTGATCCCTGTGACACTTTTTGCACAGGTCGACAAAAAATATTTAGCCGGTGCTGTGCCTGTTGTCGATGACAGAGTTGTTTTCACCGAAGAACTGAACCTCCCGGGACGTTCTCAAAATGACATATTCGCCACTTTGTTACAATGGGCGACTACCCGTTTTATAACCACCGAAGAGCTGCAAAGCCGGATACTTTACTCCGACCAGGATAAAGGACAAATCGCCTGTATGGGACAGGAATACCTGGTATTCACCAATAAAGCTCTATCGCTCGACCGGGCTGTAATCAATTACCAAATGTTCATCACCTGCAAACCGGGGAAATGCGAATTAAAAGTTACCGCTATCCGTTATCAGTATAACCGGGGCACTGCCGGTCAGGAAATAATTCCGGCCGAAGAGCAGATTACCGATCAGCATACACTGAATAAAACGCAGACTAAACTGATCAAGTCTACCGGGAAATTCCGGATCCATACCATCGATCTGGTAGATAAATTATTTGCCGATGCAGCAGCGGCTGTCGGAGCGACACAGGCAAGTGCTCCCGTCGCCACCCAAACACCGGCCGTACCCCGGGTTCCTGTCACTTCGACTACCGTACAAGCACCGGACAATACCATTACGCCGGCCAACCTGGAAGGTTACCGTCAGATCAGTCCCGATAAAATCCCCGGAAATATCTATAAAATGTTGTCGGAAAACTGGATGCTGATCACAGCCGGTAATGACGCCCAATACAATATGATGACTGCCAGCTGGGGCGGCCTGGGACATATGTACAACAAACCGGTTGCTTTCTGCTTTATCAACCCGACGCGGTACACCTATCAGCTGATGGAAAACAACGACACTTACACCTTGAGTTTCTACACCGAAACGTATCGGGACATCCTCAACTATTGCGGTACAAACAGTGGAAGAGACAAAGACAAAGTGAAAGAAGCCGGCCTGACACCTATCACAACCCCTTCGGGCAGTAAGGCATTCTCAGAAGCCTGGATGATTATCGAATGCCGTAAAATGGTTTCTCAATCGCTGATCCCTGAAGCATTACACGATTCCCAGGCCAAAGAAAAATGGGGAACGCAATTACACAAAATGTATATCGGAGAAATTCTGAATGTCTGGGTTAAATAACAACGAATTCCGGCTTCATCAATTCAGTGTTGAAGTCTGTGATATTATCCGACAAATTCCCGCCGGCAAGGTACTGACCTATGGTCAGATTGCCCGTCTGGCGGGATTTTCAAATTATTCCCGTTGGGTGGGTAAAGTCCTGTCACACCATCCGGGCACAGCGGCCCTACCTTGTCATCGGGTGGTCAACAGCCAAGGACGGACAGCTCCTCACTGGCCCGGACAAAAAAGCTTACTTGCCGCAGAAGGAATCACTTTTCAACCGAATGGTCGTGTCGATCTGAAACGGCATCTCTGGTTGTCTATTCCTTCTTAGCTTTTTTTCCCGCCCGGAATATCAGGTGTTCCAATATCAATACCGTAATGACCCCCATGACAAATCCATTTCCCACGATAGGCCGGATCAGAGCAGGAATACTATTCAATGCTTCGTCGGGAGCAAAAGACAATAATAAAGCGACCATCAATGAAAACCCGACCACAATCCCTCCGTCGAAACCGTCGACCGCCTTTTCCCGGATCATCATTTGCATACCGGCCGACAACTGCGAAGCCATCAGATAAAGCAAAACCGCCCCCATAACCACTCCGGGAATGGCATTCAGACATTCGATAAAACCCGGAAAAAATGCACAGACAACCAATCCGATACCGGCCGGTATCAGCGGGAAACGGGAAGCACAACCTGTTGCAGCGATAATCCCCGGACTCATAGAATAATCTACCGGTCCGACAATCCCTAATGCCCCCGATACCACATTAGCCAAACCCGTGATGCCCACTCCGCGGGTAGTACGGCGTTCCATATGATCGGCACCGATCATCCGGCCTACGGCCTGAATAGAACCCAATTCGTTTACAATCAGCGCAATAAAACAAAAAAAGAAAGACAATACCGCTCCCAAATCGAATTTCCAGGACCATAATCCGAAATACCCCTCATGCCCGGCTTGTATCCCTCCTGTTTCGGGGAATCCCATCACACTATAATACACCATACTTCCAACCAGAATCCCACCCAAAACCACAATGGATTTCCAAATTCCTTTCAATAATTTATTGGCCAAAATCATTGCCAAAGCCAATAACAAAGCAAAAAACAAATGGAACAAGACAAACGAATTTCCTGCAAAAATCAAACGGAGGATCACCGGGGACAGAGTAAAAGCAATCAGACACAGAATCACAACAATGATCCGGGGAGTAAATACGGCTTGTAAACGGGACAATAAACCGGAAAAAGCCAGCAAAGTGAGTATTCCACCTCCGATCATCAGCGAAGTATAGATACCTTCGACCCCTATCGAAACCGTCGAAAGAATCCCGATCAGTAACACCGAAGCCGGTCCGATGACTAAAGGCAGCCGATGTCCCCACAACATCTGGACAATCATAGCCAATCCCATGATTCCGAACAGCTTCTGCATATAAAAAATCTGTTCGACCTGATCCGTGTAATGCAAACGGGCTACAATAATCCCGATAATTACCACACAAGGAATAGAAACAATCCACCATTGCAGTCCATACATCAACATCGGGAAAAATCCCGGCCTATCGTTCAAATTAAATTTCATCCTACAAAAAATAAAAATTACCGTCTGTAAATTTACTATTTAAAACCCACAATAACAACAAAAGTATCCCCCACTCTGTATCATCGCCCGGAAACATTAAGAAGATGAAGTTTTCATTTTAAAGTATATCCGTATTTACCGGAAAAAATCAGCTTTTAGAAAATAAGCTATGGATATTACCTGTCCCCGCCAAAACCCTTCAGCGGAAAAATCCGTTTCTTAATAGCCGGAAACAGATAAACGGAAACAGGATGGGAAAAACATTCAAAACGATAGGTTGGATTGTGATGACCGGAGTCGTATTGCTGTTCGGGACAGAATGGTGGCTGGAAGGGAAAATCGGGCGGAGGGCAGGCGAAAAGCTGTATGAAGCCACCGGAGGGCGGATAAAAGCGGACATCGGCAACGTAAACGTCAGCCTGCTTCAGCGTAAAGTACAATTCGAGGAAGTTGTGTTTACTACAGACACTTCGAAAGCCCTCATAGCCGGGAATCCACTGGAATATGCCGAAGCCCGCATCCGCAAATTAACCGTTAAAGGCATTCATTACGACTCCGAAGATAGCTTGCTGCCCCTGCGGGCACGGACATTTGAACTCGATGTGCCCGAAGCAGTCCTGGCCGGCAACAAGGTTGCAGACTGGAAATTTACGGAAAAAACGGACAGTACAACCCAGCAGGCCATCCGGCTGGCCATCGGGAAATTTGAGCTGCGGTCAGGCGAGGTATCTTATGAGCAGCACACACAGGACGACACGGTCAGCTACCGGGTAAAAGGTTTGCGCTGGCAGATGAACGGCTGCGGGATGAATTCGTCGCCCGATACGCTTCACCCCAGGTATTTCTGCCAGGATATGCGGATTTCATCGGAGGCTTTCCTACACCGTTTTGCCCGGGGCTCGCAACTCCTGCAAGCCGACAGCCTGTACCTCGACAGTCAAACGGGGAGGGTAACCCTGGGGCAGATCGCCCTGCTGCCCCGGTACCCGATGGAAGAGTTTGCCGCCAAAAGTCCCGGACATACGGACTGGACGAAGATCACGACCGGAAAAATCACACTCTGCGGCTGGAATATGCAACGGCTGGTACACGACAGCTTCCTGGCGACAGACAGCATTGTCCTGGAAGGGGCACAGATTGCCAGCTTCAAAAACCGGCAGATAGAACAGCCGAAACGGGCGAAACGCTTATTTTACCAATCGGTGCAGCAATTTCCAATCCGTTTTGCCGTCCACCGGACCCGGCTAAAAGACATCAACGTAGAATATTCCGAACTCCTGGAGAAAGGCGATACTCCCGGTAAAATTACCTTCAACGGCTTGAACGGGCTGTTTACTGATTTGACCAACGTCCCCACTGCCGGGCAAACCCATTACACCCTCCGGGCCTCAGGCAAATTAATGAACCGGGGACGGATGGAAGCCACTTTCCGCCTGCCGGTAGCCGGAACGGACGATCATTTCAGCGTGGAAGGCCGGCTCGGAACGATGAGCATCACGGACCTGAACCCGATGATCGAGCCGCTGACAAAAATCAAAGTCATCTCCGGCGAAGTCGAATCCCTGAATTTCCGCATCACGGGCAATGCCCGCCAATCGCAGACGGACCTGCTATTTTTATACGAGGATCTGAAAGTGAGGCTCTTGAAAGAGAAAGACGGCGAAGTCCGGGTTCGTTCCTTCCTGACCGACCTGGCCAACGGCATCCTGCTCATCAAAAGCAATCCCGGCAGCAGGGGCGAACGGAAAGCCGAAGCAACGGCCGAACGCGACGTCTACCGCTCACAATTCAATTACCTATGGCGCTCAATAGTGGCCGGACTAAAAAAAACAATCGGGCTGTAATAACAGGCGTAACACACAAAAGAAAAAATTGCGATCTTTGCACTGTTTTTCAGAGAAGCAATATGGAACTAAAGACAATTTTAAAAAGATACCCGGTCTTCATCCTCGGGCTGTATTTCCTGTCCCTGGGTATTGTGCTGATCGTACGTTCTGCACTGGGGACTACCCCCATTTCCAGTATAAACTATGTCCTCAGCATCAACAGTGCGCTTTCGCTGGGCACGTGGACCTTTATCTTCAACCTGTTGCTGATCGCCGGACAATTCTGGCTCATCCGGGACCGGTACAGCCGCCGGGACATCCTCGAAATCCTGCTGCAGATTCCTTTCTCTTTCCTGTTTGCAGCCTTCATCGATTTTAATATGCTGTTCACCGGACAGTTACATCCTGGCAGTTATGGACTGTCGGTCGCCCTGCTCCTGACCGGATGTGTCGTGCAATCCATCGGCGTCGTGCTCGAAATCAAGCCCCGGGTGGCAATGATGAGTGCCGAAGCCTTCGTAAAATATGCTTCCCAGCGCTACAACCGGGAATTCGGAAAATTCAAAGTCTGCTTCGACGTCACTTTAGTCACCCTGGCCGCAGTCCTCTCCTTCCTCCTCAGCCAACGCATCGAGGGCATACGCGAAGGATCGCTCATCGCCGCCTGCATCACCGGCTACATCGTCACTTTCCTCAACCGCCGGATCATCACCCGCAAAACACTTTACAATCTGCTGCCCATCCTTCAAAAAAAGACCTCCCGGAACGGATGATGCGGCCTCCCCCCTCAGAAAGGCTGCATTTCAAATGAGCGTCAGTTCTGTATATTTCAACCGATAGTTCCCAGGACATGAAACTTTGCGTCTTTTCGCATTCACCAGATAGTTTTCAGTTCTCAAAACCCGGTACTCCCGGATTATATCGCTTAAAACAACGAAGGCCGCCACTTCCGTGACAGCCTTCCGTTTACCGGTTCACTTTTCAACCCATCTGGTTCTCATTTCCGGGTAATAGCTCGCAACTCACCACCAGCACTCCGTCCAATACAACGATACGGGCAAAATCACCGACCTCAAACCCGGCTTCTTCCAGCCACATACCAGCCAAAGAAACCGGAGGCAATTTCCAGCCTAACGTAGATTGCGGGGAACTCAAGCACCTGATTTTACGGGTGCTTACTTCATTTTTTCATTTTTTTGATGCTACCTCAACAGTCCTCATACCTTCTAATATGATGGAGTGAGAGCGGAAATAAAAAGCTGGTCCTGCCTTTCCCGTTGACTGCACCACCGAAGCGGTTAGAGGCACCTTAATGCTCCCCCACGGGGTAGAGAACCGCGTATCTAATCAGAGAGCATTAAAAACCCGCCGGATAAAGAGGCAGGTATCCCTGCTTCGATGGTAAATCAGTCACTCCAGATATACCACTTTATTTGACAAAAACAAAATAAAAGGGTTAGATTTTACATTTCATTTTGGATAGTCAGCTTTACTCTTTCTTACCTCTCTCCGTTTTACTTCCACAATACAGATTGCAACACATCCTCAATATCTTATTCTAAATTTAAGATAGCACTTTTCAAATAGGAAGATAAAATCAAGTCCTCTTCACCTTTCCAAAAGATTCCAATTCTATAAATTTTGATTTAAAACTATCAGGTGGCATTTTTTTCTTTAGAAGATTATGAAAATTTTCGTCATGAGTTGAAAGAATAATTTGCTTTTTCAGACCGAAAGCAATACTTCTCAATAAATCAATAGTAGAAAGTACATTAATACTATCCATCGACTGCACCGGATCATCTATAAATATACAGTCATATTCTTTAGAATTCAGAGCAGATGCCAAAAATATACTTAAACTCAGTACATTAATCTGAGCTGTACTAAAATATAAATTAGGAATAATGATTTCGTCATCATTCAACCTTTTGGTAAAAACATCTAAAGTTGGCACTTCACCATCTAAATTAAGTTCAAACCTGACAGATTTAAAATTAGGATGCGGATCTATTCTCTGATATATTTTTTGCAATAAATCCTCATATAAAAAATCTTTTACTTTGTTATTCAGATAGTTTTTTGTCTTATCAATTTCTTTTTCAATTCTGCTTTTCACTTTTCTTTCATAGAATTTTAACTCTTCTTCCAGCCTGTTAATCTCCGGTTTTACCTTTTCTGACTCCAAAAAAGGCTCAATTATATCATTATATCTATCTAATTTTTGGTACTCTCCACACAATAGTCTTGTCTTTTCTAATTTATTTTTCGTTTCAGCTTCTATTTTCTCAATAGCTTTTAATAAATCCTCTTTATTATCCTCTTTAAATGTATAATTGATTTTATCCTTTAGAAAGTATTTATAGGAGGAGTTTTCTTTTTCCGTTTTTATTTTCCAATCTTCCCGATATTCTTTCTCTTTTAACAAAAAATCTTTATCCAAACATTTTAATTCCTCTTCCAAAGTACCTATAGAAGACTGAAGTTTCAAATTTTCCTCTTTCACTTTTTCGATCTCCAGTTGAACAGATGACCTTTTATTCTCCAGTAACGTTTGGTCAGCCAATTGATCCTTAATCACAATTTCAGGATAATTCGATTTATACCATTCTATAACCTTCTGATAGGTTATATTATTTTGCAGACTTTGAATTCCGTTTTGTATGTTATCAATATTTGCCTGCAATATTCCTAAATTGTTTTTCTGGCCTTTTAACACTTCATCCTTAGCTTCTAAGACACTCTTTAATTCATTTTCTGATTGTTCCTTTTTTACTAATAAATCATTCAATTTATTTCTATATTCATCATAAGATAGTCCTTCAACCGATGTACGATAATTCTGTTTCTGGCCCCTCAATTCTTTTAAATTGGATTCCTTAGTATCTATTTCTTTCTTTTGCTTGCTAACAGAAACTTCTGATAATCTTTTATTTTCTTCTGCCTGATGAATTTTTTTAGTAAAAAAATCACGCATATTCTTAACATAAGAGTCCTTTTTCTCAGATAATTGCAGTAATTCTTGTTTTAGTTTATTGTTTTTATCCGTTAGTTCCTGCATTACTTCACTCAATGCACTATTCTTTGAAATCTGGTCAGCCAGTGCTTCATAGGAAGTATACACCTGTTCACACAAAGGACATTTTGATAATCTTTGTTCATTAACTAACGAAAGCCCGGACTTAATGAACTCCTCTAAAATCGAATTAAATGCCTTTTGCCCCTCTATTTTAGCTTCTATTATTAAAATATCTTCGTTCTTATTCTTAATTTTTACAATACATTCCTGCCAACCGTTAATTGTATCTTGCAAATCCGGATAATCCTCTATAGCGATAAAATCATCACCTTCTATATCTTTTAAGACATGCTTATAATCAGCTATTTTTTGATTCTCAATTTTAAGATTATCAATTCCCGTTTTATAATCGATATTCAGCTTTTCAAGCTCACTCACTAAACTCGTGATTTTTTTCTCTAATTCATTTTCTTCTTTTTCTAAATCTGATAATTTTAACAATGAATCCTTGTGTTCAGAGATTTCTCTTAACAAATTAGTATGTTTCACCCGAATCTCCTCCCATTCAAGTGTCGTATTTTCAATTTGTACTTGTAACTCTCTACACTCTTCCTTCTTTGCGATCAGATCAGCCTCTTTCAACCGAATATCATTAAATACACTTTGATATTCACAAAATTCTGATATAATTGCCTCCACCCGATCGCGGACCTGAAGCAATTTATCTTGTAACGCCTGATTATTTTTCAGACGATTACGATCTTTCTCCAAATTATCAAATTTCTTTAGATTGGTATCTATGTTAGTTAAATCCTCAACAATTTTCCTTGCTGATTCAATATTCATAAAAAATTTATCTATTCCGATTATATGCAGACTTTCATCTCCACTCTTCAATATCCTCAAATTACGAAAAATTTCAGTAATATCCGTTTCATTACTATACTGTACTATCTGAGCTTTAATTAAACTTTTAAGATCAATGATCTCTTTTTGAGAGGCGGACGGGGAAATTAATTGTAATTTTGAATTACTTTCCACCTCCTTTATTGCTGTTATAAGAGAATTAATGTTTTCCAGAATATTAGTTTCTTCAAAATCCTTCACCTTATTTTTCAATAAAGCAATCTCTCTCTTCATATCTTCCATTCGTTCACCACAAATTGTATTTAAAACATTCACATTTTTAAAATATGAATCAACAACTTCATACTCTGGATTCTTCACAAACTTTATATACCGATTTTTTCCATCCTCTTCTTTTAAAAAACTAGTAATCCATTCTTGTGAGAGGATTACTTTTTGAAATTCTTTGCGTTCAATCTGTCTTTCATCCTTATAACACAAATCAATCCTACTTCGGCTTTCATAGGACCTTTCAATTAACTTTCCTTTGTCATCAGTTATTTGTACATAAGTAGGTCTTTCGGAATATTTATTTTTAAGTAGTTTAATTTCATCATTGGTTAAAGCCTTCAATTTATTTAAAGAGTCATCAGTAATATTTTTATGTTGCCAAAATCGCTGAACAAAATTTGTCATTCCCCATTCCACTGCATCATAAAAAGAAGTTTTCCCAAAACCATTAGGGGCATATATAGAAACAAAATCAGCCACATCACCATCTTTCAGAGAAAAGTCAAAAGTAGCATCCTCTGGGTCATCATAAATTCTAAACGCCGATATTTCAATTTTCTTGAATTTCATCACTGTGCATTTTTTTTACTAATTCATCAAAAGCCGGATTAGCTTCTCCTGTCCTTCTCTGTTTTCTCAATTCTTTTCCTTTCAAAATTACCTCAATTAAAGGATCAGGTTCAAAATTCTTCTCGGTTTTCTCTACAAATTCGAGACTTATACTTTTAGCTAAAATATATTCATCTATTATTTCATCTATATCCGTTCTTCCTTCTATCAAAATTTTCCGGCTTGAAAAGGTATCATTCTCAATTTTATATTTTAAATCCTGATCAATTTCTTCCGGGACAAGAAAAAAAAGATAAATATTCCAACGTTCAAATTCAGATGTCAAATCATTCTGAAAATAAAGAGCAATAAAATCCGAAATTTCTTCCCAACTTTCGGACAAAACAGAGTTAGTTATCTCTACGAAAAAAACATATGCTTTATTTTCTCCAATATTTACATACTTACACTTTATTTCAAAATTAGTAAATTTTTGCTTACATATTTTAGTCCAATCTTTCATCAGGCAAAAGTTTTTGGTAAAATTCCTTCAATTTCTTCACACATTCATCGATTTTTTGATCAATAAAATTTTCTTCCATTGAATCAACCGCATATTCTTTAAAAGCAGAAATATTCATAAATCTATATTTATCAAAAGGAAAATCTAAAGCACAATCAATCTTATTTCCTAATCTTTTACATTCAAAATCTTCTCTTATCTCTGCAATATCTTGAGGAATTCCGTTTAAATCTAATATATGTTCTTCATCAGCCTTCACATTAGTAGCAACGACCACCACTCCATTTTTTTTCAGTCCTGAATAATTAAATTTGCATAAATCCCTTAGATGTTTACACCAAAAATCATCTTCAATATCAGAATAAATAAGTCGTATTTTTTTCAATACTTCGATTAAACATTCTTCATTAATAATAGGTATTCCTCTAATATTCAAAATCGTCAATAATTCAAGCCATTTACACCAAAGACCTTTTTTCAGCATTTCAACAGATGAAATCATGCCGTTTTTTTCTAAACATGCTTTAATTGTCAAAGGAGTAACTTCTGTTTCTAATATAACATTCGCTTTGCACTTAAGTATTTTTGTCACTTTCTCTCCTTTTCTACGTGAACGAATCTGACATTTTAATTCAAAAATATCATTGATTAAATAAGAAAATGATTTTAAATAAGGCGGAAATAATGGTTGTAATTGATCTTTCCATTCATTTACGATTTCATTAAAATATTTCATTGATACATAACCAACCTGACCATTGGACTCATACTCCGTAATCATTCTGCTTTGAATTCCAATAATCTCTATATATTTGTCCGTTAAAGCAAGTATTCCCCCGCCAGATAATCCATCAATATCCTTTTTATCCAAAACAGTATCTAATTGTATAAACCGACATTTATCACCACTTTGTAAAAAATCACGAACCCTATACAAAACATGTCTTTCTCCTATTTTATTCTCTTTAAATCTTCCTGGAAAACCGCTTATATAATAATCAACTCTTTTCTCTTCAGCTATAAAAATTTTATCTATCCCTTCTTCATAAGGTATCTTTAGAATAGCAACATCCGCTGTTTTATGGGGAAAATAATTTTCATTTTTCTTCAAAATAAAAGGAATTTCTTTTTCTTCCCATGTATCATTACTTTTAATCTGTTTATATATTTCTATAGAAGTACCATCTACTAATTCCTGAAAGTATTCTTTTCCTCTGTCATCTATTTTTTTCTCAAACAAAACATGCTTTGCGGTTAAAATATAAGAATAATCAGTAGTCATAGGTTGAAAAAAGCACCCACTTCCTTCTCCCACTATCAAACTATATAACTTGAAATCATCCTTCTCCATTTTCCAACTCCATAATAGTTCCTATTCTAAATTCTTTAAAATCTTCACAATCTGAATCTGAAAATAATTTTTGTCCGATATGTTCATAATTGAAATAAATATTTGCTTTAGGATTCACATCAATAATTCTCGCTATCGTTCTTTTATCAGGATGTTTACTATTTCCGGAACCGTCAGTACAAATAATATATTTATCAGTTCTCACCAACTTCAATAAATCCTTAGAAGTACTGTATTGACTACCATGATGGGAAATTTTAAACAAATCCACCTCCAATGGATTATCTTCAATATACCCCAAAGAATTTAAAGCACTTATAACATTACCAGGAGGGGCATCACCCAACAATAAGAGTTTTTTTCCTTCTATAGTTAAAATAATTGCTATAGAGCTACCATTCTTAGGTTCCTTTTGCTCTTTAAAATTAAAGCCATTCTTCTCTTCTTCTATGAAAGTTTTCAGATCAATTCCCCAATCACTTTTCTTTGCTGCCGTATAAGCGGGATCATTATTAACTTTTCTATACTCCTCTAACAATTCTCTGAGTTGGGATTCATTAGGAGCTAAAACCTGAATAGCTACTCCGTACTGATTCACATTTTGTCCCCGAAGAATAATTTTTCTATCCCACATACCATACTTTAATAATATCTCCTCCAAACCTTCCGCCTCACTCACTCCAGTATAAGCATTACGAAATATGTTAAGCCCAACATTTAAATCTGGATTTTCCGGTTGCTTAAAATATTCAGCTATTAATTTGCCGGAATTAAACCATACATTCTTGACAATAGAACTAAACCTCTTATCTTCCTCAAACCATTTTAATATCCCACCAATATGATCATTATCTATATGTGTTAATATAAGAAGATCAATTGCCTGTCCCTTATTACAAATATCCTCTATTACATAGTATAACTCACCCTTTCTTCGTTTTGAAGAATAAGTTTCCCCCGTTCCACCATCTATAAGAATATTTCTAATTTTCCCCTGATCATCCACAAAGGATATTATGATACTGTCACCACAATTTGCTTCTAAAAATTTGATTTTCATATCATTAATCAAAACATAACCACCCAATGATCAAAATTACAAAATATTATAAAAAAACATCACTTAGCAAGTATATTTATTTAAAGTATTTTATCTCTGAAAGGGTTGATGTTTTTGTATTATCAACAAATTTTTCATTCTTAGAATAATCGGGAAATGGTAAGGATAAAAGATGAATATGATATAGCAAACTTATTTCATCCTCTTTTAAAATTTTATTTTGATAATTCCCGTACTGAAGAATGGTCTCCTTCTGATACTAGTAGTCTCTAATAAATAAACTTTCTGCTCAAAAAGGAATCTATTATTATCAAAATAAAGGAAACACAGAATAACTTGAAAAATAACGAAATAGACAAATCAAAGTATTATACGTGCATAATAACACCTATTCTATCTTACACCTATTTCAATACCTCCTTCGCCCTGCCACCTCCAAGTCTAAGGCATTCTGAAACCATTTCCATCCTTTATTTATTATAGTTTTTACCTCTATAATCCATTATTACAGCAATCGCCGATTCAGCAAACCACAACCACATTCCACAATTCTGCTGTCTCACAGAACTACTTAAAACCTGATCTATTCCGTCCGTCACAAAGCTACCTATTCCCTTCTTTTATAAAACACGAGCCTCCTTAGAATTCATATGATCCCACTTCTCATATTCCAAGCTTTGTTTTGATACAAAATCTTCCAACATTTTCTTAGGCTTCTCAAGCATTCAGATTCACCAACATCCACCAATCCCACAACCTCCCTGTCATTCATTCCATCTTTCCCAACTCCCTGAAATAGGGTACATTCAACCAGATATTCCGGTCGCCGATGGCTACAAAACGGTATTTGGCGCGGGTAACTGCAACGTTCAGCAAATTGGGTTTCGACGATGCCCACCGTGCTGCACCTTTGGACTTCTCGTCCAATCCCAAGCAAAGGATCACTCCTTCTGCCTGCTTGCCCTGGAAGGTATGCACGGTGCCGATATGCTCTTTCAGCCAAACCCACATATTTTCTGCCGAAAGTCCGGGAATATATTTCCTTGCCGCTGCCAGCAAAGGTCCGGCCAAGGCTCCTTTCAAACGGAAACTGACTTCTGAGAAAGGCGAAATCACAAACACATCCGGCAAGCCTGCAATAGCATGGATTTCATTCAACAAAATCTCCTTTACCAACTCTCCTTGTTGGGGCACCCAGTGTTTTCCTTCAACAGAACCAGGGCAATGAATAAAACGGTTCTCAAATTGCACATTGATCTTTTTCGGGTTTCCGGTCGCCAATACCATTTTACCATCATAGGCAATCTGATTGGATATACTGAACATCGGATTCAGGCAACGACGGTGGACCCGCAAAGGAATACCGGTCCCGTCTCCTGGTTCAGATACATCCCTAACGGATTCACTCGGTCGACCATGGACTGTACGGAAAGCCCGGAATTAATCTGCTCACTGCCCAAATTGAAATATTGGCTTATATTATCGATAATAGGGTAAGGAACCGTCACCACCGGTTCGATCTGCAAGGGATCACCGACCACCACAACCTTTCGGGACCTCCAGATGGCTCCGGCAGCGGCCTGCGGGACTGCCTGTCCGGCCTCATCGATGAACAGCCAGGACAAAGATGCCCGGCCCAGTCCATGAAACAAGGTCTGCACAGAGGCGAAAGTCGTGGAAACAACAGGAACCACCAAAAAGAAAGTATCCCACATCGCTTTTAGCTCCTTTGCAGAAGGCATTTTCTTATAATCTCCTTTCAAAAAGCTGAAAAAGCCCGACAGAGAGGTCCGAAACAAACAGGAACGACTATTGGCATACAGAATAAATACTTCATGTACCTCCATCGCCTTGATGAACAAGCGGGACTGCAACTCCTTCAATCGCGGAGAATACCAGGGACAACTTTTCTGAGTCTCCTCCGCATCCGTACTTTTCCAATAATCCCCGCCAGCAAAATTACTGTCTAATTCGCTGCGAGCTTCTGCCAACAAGGTTTCACACGCATTCCAGGCTGCTTCTGTCTTCTCCCTCTTTTGTCTTGCCTCCTCCAGCCGGGACAGTAACACGGTTCTTTCCCTCTTCCGTTTTTCCTTTTTTCCTTGTGTTTTCAGTAAATTTTCCTGTGCCGTCAGATAGGCCTGATATGCCTTTCCATAAACCTGCTTATAATTCTTACGGGCCTTTCCGCTCAACCAATACCGAAAAAATCCGGGTTTTGTCGACCTTACCCGTTCTATATTCTGCCATAAAACCTCTGTTTCCCTCACCGCTTGCTTATAGTCGTCTTCTGCTTTCCAGTAATCCCGATCTATTTTATCCCAAAGCTCCTCCGCCTCATGACATTCCCTCAAAGCCTCCCTATATGCTGTTGCCAGCCATTGCTGCCTCTCCGCATTCTCCCGAATCTGTTCCAGGCGTTTTTTCTCCTCCTCCACAGCCCATAAAGTATTCTGAAATTCCTGGGTCACTTGTCTCCAATCCGTCCCGCCAACCGTATCTTCACTTAAAAACTGACGTAAATTCTGCTTTCCCTCATCACCACCGAACCAAAGTGCCGTCACCAATTTATTCCTGTTTTCCCTGTTCCCTAAAACTGCCGCTACAATTCCCCAATATTCCGAATCCAAACAGTCTTCCGCCACTCTCCGGAAATAACCGATCTCCTTCGCATAATCCCCCGTTTCCTTCTTCAGTGGCAATTCCTTGGAAATATTCTCCACAGCCCCGTTATTGGAGGAAGCAACCACCATTCCCCACTGACACAAGGATTCATCCGGTTGATATATAAAAGGGCTGAATCCGCCATCCATTTCCAGCTGCCCGATCTTTGTGAAAGCATCCCCCGGCTGGCTGAAACGCAGCATCACCTTTGCCCGGGCAACGAGATTTGCAGCAATAATATCCCGCAGCAAAGTTGTTTTTCCCGTACCGGGAGGTCCGTTCACCGAAAGGATATCCCCTCGTTTCTCTTCGGAAAGCCGGTGAAAAACCGTGTTTACAGCAAACTGCTGCATCAAACTAAGCGTATAAGCCGAAGGCCAGCACCCATCCGGGTAAGCCATCGGCCGCATGGTCTCTTTCAGTACTGCAACCTCTGTATTCAGATCCACCCGCTTACTGCTGTGGTTCAGGCATCCCTGCACATACTTTTCAAAAGCAGCCGGGAGTTTTCCTGCTATGCTTTGGTGTACAATATCCTCCAAGTCACGGATAAAAAAGCTATTCAGAATATCAGCATTGCTTTCCGGAACCTTGCCTTCTCTGGGAATCATTTTTTCTTCCCGCTTACAATAAATTTTCAGATCGGGCTTCCGGCTCCAACCGATAGCCTCTACGATCATTTTCTGAAGGATACGAAGCGACGTGGCACTCAGTTCCTTGGCTAATATTACACTACATTCATTCTCCAATCCCTCTTCCAGTTCCCTGAATTCGTCAGCCCATTCACTATCCGTAATCCTTCCCTGCTCTAATTGCGCAAAAGCCCAGGTCAGGGTCGAAATCCCCAGCGAATTGGCCAGATATTGTCCCCGGATATCCGTCTTGAGCGATGCCACACAAACATATCCCGTAGCCCGGTTTACCTCTTCGGTTGTATCTTTAAAGAATTCCCTCACAAACTCCACCGCCTCACGAACCTCAAAAACACCCAGGTAAACCGTATATTCAAATGTTTTGCCTTTGGCAGGTACCACCGACAGATCTTTCCAGGGTTCTTCCCCGGTCAGTTCCACCGTCTCTTTCCCAATCTGTACCGCAGGCAACGAAAAGTGTTCCAGTTTATGCCAACAGGCAATCAGTTCATTTTTCTCATTCATATTTAATCTTATTCATAAATGGATACAAAAATACCACAAAAAGCAAACAAAGACATACATCACCTCCAACGGACAAAACGAATCCGTCTGCGTTTAACAAGTTATGAAAATCCAAATTAAACATATTTACCACTTTTCCTACGCTACAATAATAGTAAAATATACCTTAATTTCAATACTGTTTATCATTTCAATACTATTATTCTATAACACAACCATATACTTTAAAGAAAATCATTAAAATGTATGATTTCTTACAAAACCTAACCCTCACCCTATCCCATTCTTTTACTCTACATACTGGCAATTCTCCTTTTACCATAAAACTTCACTAAAAATCACTATCTTTTATGTAAAAATATTCTTTATTAAGTCCATCTTCACTTTTAATTACAAAAAATACCGGAATTCCTCAAGTATATGAGAAATCAAAACAAAATACAATCCAGACAACGACCAATTAAGGTATATTTTCGGCAAAATCTCGACAAGTCTTTATGGTAAAGGCGGTTTTATTATAGATAAAAATAAAAAAATATTATTCCATAAAGAAGTACTATGCTTTATCTCGTCCTTTCTATTTTACGATTTGCGTACCTGCCCATTCGGATACAGGCTATATCATCACCGAAAAAGACAGAATATACGGATTTGCCGGGGGGTATCATTTTCCGCACATTCGTCAGGCAGAATTTTAAAAGAATGCAGGGGGACGGGGGTATTGCATCATTCTTCCTGCCCCAGCTATCCGACGACCTCCTGCTCATCGAAAACAATCCCGTCAGCAGGAGCGAACGGAAAGCCGAAGCAACGGCAGACCGCGCTGTCTACCGCCCGCAATTCAATTACCTATGATGCTTACTATTGGCCGGACGAAAGGGCTGCAAGCCGACGAAACGCACTGGATGTACCCCGCAGGAAATGGCACATACACGGGCTTCACCCTTTCATAAACCATTCTTTGAAATCGCCGACACGGACTTTACTGACCAGTATTTTCTCCGGCACAGGGACGACCAGGTTGAGGGACAGGCGGCTGTTGAACCACAGGTCTGTATCCCTGACCGCTTTCCGGGGAATAAGGAAACGGGTTTTATAACTTTCCTGCTGTTTCAGTGCCCACAACAAACCCCGGATCCCGGCCTCCTCTCCGACAGCGGCTCCGGCGGGCCGCGACTTGAACAACGTTGTTCAATTGAAAGTTAAATTCTATTTCAAACCCCAATTAAATATCAAACTATCAGTTCTTTAAGGTATAATTCATATTGATATTCAACACTTCACATAAGTCACACAGGACTAATTTCGATTCCTAAGGTCCTATTAAAAAAACGCTTGACAAAGGGGTGCACATGACCAACTACAATTTCAATTCTATCGAGTTCTATTTAAAAATTGGCATCTAACAAAAGAAGAAGGTGAACGAACAGAACTTGCCGGTGAAATATTTCAATTCCATAGGGTACAATTGAAGAGTATTTTGATCCAGCAACGAAGCTAATTTATGCCGTATTTCAATTCTATCAAGTTCAATTTAAAATATGGCTTAGGAGGAAAACCTGTTAGCCGTGGCTTATTTCAATTCTACCAGTCCTCATTAATCCCCTGCCAGGTAACCAAAATCACCTGGCAGGAACTGTTTCTATGCGCCTTATTGATTCTCATAATCAAACGCCATCATCATATCCGTCAGCTTCTTCTCCGCTTCTTCCAAAGCAGTTGCCCTTTCATTCACCGTAACCACATAACTCGCACAGGGCAACGTCACAAACACTTCGGCCCCTGCTGTCTCGTCAATGATTAATTTCGCTTTGGGCTTGTCGCCTTCTTCAATCAGTTTGGTCCGGATGGCCCCGGCAATATGGTTTGCATTATCACTTACAGCAAGCGCTAATGTCTCCATCAGACTAAAAGTACGGGCCTGATTGGAAGTAATCCGCCAATTGATCAAAGCATTTGCCAATACAGGAATGATCTTTTCTCTTTCAGCCTTCGGCATGACCAGACATTCTCCGAAAACATTTTTCGATTTCACCCACCCTTCAGCTTCCAGGGCAGTAATCATCTCCGGGGACAATTCCGGTTCATGCTGATTGGTGGTAACGCAAAATAAAGCCCTCAAATCAATAGCCATGTCAGCAACAAACAAACCTGTTGCCCGGGTATTGTCAGGAATCCAAATCCGTTTGGTTAAAGTACGGTTATTATTCTGCAAATATGCCTCTATTTCTTCCTTTGTCATTAAACGGTCACTACCCTCTATCCGTACATTAACCGGATGCCACTCAGGCCGGTCACTACGGTCAAAGGTGATATTCTCTTTATCCCGTTCGAGGCCTCCCAATAAAGGATGAATGGGACGCATCGCAGATACCGACAAAGGACTCCGGCGTTTTAAAGCAACCATATCCTTTCCAGCCCGCATCCAGCCTCCAATCAACTGGTCGATATACCTGGGATCACAGGGAGCCCAGGTTTCTTTATTTTCCAGACCATCTTTTTTCGTTATATTATAGAAAAAAACTATCTTTGAATATAAATTGATTGTTACCCTATGACCGACGTTCATTCCCGGGAAACCCGAAGCTACAATATGTCCCGGATCAGAAGCAAAAATACCAAACCGGAACTTATTGTACGGAAGTATCTTTTCAATAAAGGCTTCCGTTACCGGGTGAACGTAAAAAAACTTCCGGGAAAACCGGATATTGTTTTTACCAAATACAAAACCGTAATTTTCATCAACGGGTGTTTCTGGCACGGACACGAAAATTGCCCGAAAGCACATATTCCGAAAACTAAAACTGAATGGTGGACAGAGAAAATCAGGAAAAATCAGGAGCGTGACCTTCAGGAACACACCCTACTGAAACAACAGGGTTGGCGGGTTCTGGTAGTCTGGGAATGCCAGTTGGTTCCTAAAAAACGGGAACAGACATTACTGGCCCTGGAAGGTGTTCTTTCCGGACAGATATTGGAATTTTACCGGAAAACACAATCTTATATCAGAGAAACCAATGAATTACCCCAAGTTGCAGAACCTGAACTTCCTTACAATTCCCCCCGCAATACTATGGAGTAATTTTTATCTTCTTTCCAACCGGATGAGTCAGGGATTTCAAATTCACATACCGGTACGGATTTACATTATCCAATACAAAATATTCATCTTCCCCTATCACATATTTTTTTCCTAACCTCACCACCAAACGTTCTGAAGGATCATTTTTATACAAAGGATGGGAAGAAGCATAAATCTCATTTCTTTTCTGCACGGAATATCCTTCTATTTCGTAATAACAAACAACTCCTTTCCCGGGAAAATAAGGGGCAAAATAACGGAGTTTTCTTTTCCCGAACTGAGCAGGTATCCGCTCCCCGCTCACATATTTTTGCTGATACAAACGCTCCCAGTCCTCCGGAGGGATACGAGTGACACCAACTAAAACATCCGGATTAGGACATTCATACAACATTCCTTTCTGCGGAATAATTTCTTCCATGACTTTATCCGTTTCCTTCACTAATAAAGATCCGACAAAACCTTGTAACAATTCCCTGAGCTCTTTGTTATCCGAGTGGGGGGTTAAAGGGAAAGCCCCGATATTCACCTCTCCTACCGATAAATAATAACGTTGTTTTCTGATTTCTTCCGCTTTTCCATCCCCGGGAAACAGAATATAACCACCAATCACTTCTTTTTTCAAAGGTTCATCCTTCTGTGCCTTATCCTTAAAAAATATGGCATCCCGGTAACGGTGCATCTGGTTTATGGCGTCATCAGGCGGCAGATCCGGTTCACAACCATCTTTATCTGACTTTAGCCGGTACTTTGCATCAAATAAATAAGTCAGCGTATACTCCTGGTGCAAATCATTCGGAGTAATACGAAGTATAATATCAGGCTGCTGGGGAACGGTTACAGATACGGTATCCGGTAATTGGGAAGCAACATCTTCAGAAGTGAATTTAGGATTATAATACAAATCAATCAAAGAATTATCTTCCCGGATAAATTGTATGCGGGATGCCGTTCCTTTGTGGAACTCAAATACAAATTTTCCGTCTGCCTGAACAGTCCTGATCCGGTCGGGAGATATACCTGTTTCCTCTTCTATCATTTTTTTCAGCATGATGAAACACCATACTTCATACAAATGTGCAATATCTTTCGTTTCCATCTGATGCATACCATCCAGCATCCTGTAAGCACATTTCAGCATAATCCAATACCTGCAGACGGCAGCATACCCGGGTGCCCTCTGTAAAACCAATGATTCCTGGCGCACTCCGCGGAAACGTCCCACGGCACGGAAAAAAGGATGGGAATATAATTTCTTTAATACCTCTCCGGTCTCTTCCATTTCCAGAACGGCCTCTCCGGATAACTTCTTTTTGTATTTACCCTGAATCCGTTTTTCCAGCAACAAGTAACGGCCTGTTACCCTTCCCAGTACATATTTCAAAAACCTGTTTTCAGTAGTATCTGCAGATAAATTCTGACTTGAACAACGGTACAAATGTTTTTCATCCTCCCGGTAAATAGCATATTCTTCTTCCTGAGCCGGAGAAAAACGGCGGATCCGGGCAGCCCTCTTATATTCCGTACATTCCAGCAACCTCCGGGAAGGATGTGTCAGAATCCTTTTGCAGGCCTGTAAAAATCCTGACTGAATACTTCTGAATATATTCCACCAGATCACTTCAGGTCCGGTGGCATCGCAAGGCTGTTCCCTGAAATTCAGATAAGTTTTACGCAAATAATCCAGTACATATTTCGGATATTCCTCTTCTATATCCTGTAAAATACTTTTCAGATCATTCTTATAATCCAATTTTACAGGAAAAACTTCAAACCACAATATAAAACTGCAGGCTTCCCCGTTTATTTCATACCGGAACTCCAACTGACTCTTGCCGATGTCATTTCCGAAATTCAGACCGCCATACAGATTACCGTTTCTGAAAACAAAGCTCCCGTTTGTTTCTTTCAGCAAAGAAAATACACGGGCATTTTTCACAACAGACCTGTCACGGAAAGTAAGCATAAAATCATAAGCCGTATTTTCAAAAAATACAACCGGAGCATCCTCACTTTTTCCGGCAGCTTTCTCTGTCCCGTCAGGCTGACTTACATAGATTTTTTCAGGTATCCCGGAGCTTCCCGTCCAATCATAACCGGTCACTAACACCTGTTTCTTTTCAGCCCGCCTGACATTCTCCGTATACTTAGCAGAATCTATAAAAAGTTCAAAATCCCTGTGTTCAACCCTCAGCACCTGCATATTAAGACCAATAAGATATATATCCGCTTATTTTCCCCCTTTCCTTCATTTCTTCAATTTTTCCGGCTGAAATACCATCCTTCCGGACTATGCCTTTCAGCTTATCAAGTATTCCCCCGGCTATTTCATTTTCGCCTTCGATTCTTGATAATATCTTCATAGCCGTCATCTCGTCAAGCCAAATATCATATTTTTCAATATTCCCCTTATCCAGTGCTGCATTTATGATTCCGTAAATCATAAATTCATTACGGATCCGGTAAGCAATCTTAAAAGGAGTCTTATCCAAAGCCTCATTTATTCTCTCCAGATAATCCAATATTATATTACAAAGCGGTTGATTTACTCCGTATACATCCTTCCCCTCAGCATACTTTCCGATAACATCATTCGGATTAACCAAATGATTTTCCGGCAGAAATTGCTTCTCCCTAAATTCTTTTTTCAGATCGACCTCATTCATTTCAATTGTCATCGCCCGGTCCAACACCTTCCGGCTGAAAGAATAGGTTGTTTCATCCATATTTACCGTACCCATCACAATCAGATTGGAGGGAATGGAAATTCCTTCCCGCAAAAAACGTTTTTTCAATTCTGTTATCCGTTCCTGATCTGACAAACCGTCTTGTGCCAGTAATTCATCCACCAATTGATGGTAAACCTTCCCATCACATTCTTTCACCAATAACGGATCGGTAACAATCTCCCCGTCTGTCAGCTTCCGGGTTTCAATCACACTCAGATATTCTGCAAAATACTGTTCCACCGGAGCCAGATTCATTTCATCCAGACAAAGGAAGAAAGGAATCTCCCGAAAATACCAGGCTTTTACTAAAAATTGCAGGAAAGGGGTTATCACATAAGAAGGGCCTGCACTTCCGATCCTTGAAACATACCCCATCAGTTCCGTTGAATCGTGCCAGTTCGGCCGCACCTGGATAATTTCGTAATTCCCAGGCTTTTGTTTGTTCTGTAATTCTGCCAAACAACAGCTCCGTTGAGCCAATTCCCTTACAATACGGGATTTCCCGGTCCCGGAAATTCCGGCAAGCAAAACAAAAGGTTTTGTCTGAATAGCTGTAAAATATTTACGGTAGGGATCGGAATAGGCAAGCGGATAAGCTTCTGCAAATGAAAAATCTTTTTGAAAAATTTCTTTCTTGTACATTTTATATAGGGTAAGATACTTTTTCAGAATTACTTCCAAACTGTTATAATTTTTTGTGGTCCAATCCCACAAACTATAATAAATCACCCCTTCTTTATAACGAACATCCGCAACATCCAGATTATTATCCGTTTGTAATATTTTATCTTCAATATTTAATAATTCCCGGATATATCCGCGGCGACTGACAATCTCCTTTACGCTCAATCTGCTCCCGAATTTACAGGGGATCGTTGTTCCCTGAATCAAAGCAATATAAACCTTTTGCAGATCAGAAGAAAATAAAAACACGATATATACTCCTTCTGTCGTTGTATGTGTAATCTCACTATCCAGAACAGCAATCCAAGGAGTTTTGGTTAACAGCCCTGCCCCAACAGACCCCTTTATCTTATAATTTTCCCAATCAACGAATAAACGCAGAACTTCGGGAATATCAGAAGTTATATACTTTCTGACATCCGGTTCCAAAGCAGAAACCTTCTGACCAACATTTTTTAAATAAATCTCCCGGTTTTGTATAAATAATCCGAATAAACGATTTATCCGGACTAAAAGAACTTCTGTTTCATTTGTTCCCTTCATTATTCCTTCATTTTATGAGGTAAGTCGACTCCCATTCTCAAGGCCCGGTTAAAAGTAGCATTAATCACCCGTTGGGAAAAAATGTCTTTCTGATTCCCAATATATACCAACTTATTAGGAGCACCGTTAACCGTAACAGGAATAGGAATATTTACGTTGAAAATATGCTCTTTGATATAAAGAGTAAAAAAATTCAGATTCCATTTAACCACCTCATTCCCGCTCAAAAAAGAAAAGTGTTCTTCTTCAGTCTTTTCCAATGCACGGGAAAGCTTAGAAACTTTAATTCCGCCCGTAAAAGCAAAGTTATAATTTATTTTCTGTTCCGGCCGTAAAGCATCACATCCCTGCGTAATACAAATCACATACTCCATATCGGTATTCTCCTTTCCCTCTTCCACAGGCGAGGTCAATCTGAAAATATCCCCGCCCTTCAATTGATGCATCTCAGCAGGCAGTTTATCCTTATCCGTAAAGGTCAGGAAACAATTCAATTCTGCTAACTGTTTCGGTGTAGGTACTTCCGGCTCTTCTTCATACAACAGAGCATTCAGTTCCGATAACTGAGTATTTTCCGTCATCTCCTGAACAATATGTCCGGCAAAACAGGTAACGATATACGACATCAGGCTTTCTTCCTTATCCAGCTTATAATTACTGGCATGATAAACCAATGCCTTTTCATCCAGCCCTCCTAAACCTTTCCCCACCATACACAGCCTTTTGTGCAATACCTCTTTCAACCGCAACGACAATAACAAGGAGCGGATATTAGGCACTCCGGATATTACCTGACATATCCGGTCATACACATCATCCGGTGAAATGCCGGTCCCGGTCCCTTTTTTATTCAGGATGAATACAAGCGTATTATTTACCAGTAAAGCAGGAACCTCCGCTTTTACGGGCATAACCGCAAATTCACCCGGCTCCCTTTGACAGAAAAAATATCCTTTCTTATAGCATTCATACCAGATATAGAACTCCTCAGAATTATTAAATCCGGCTTCCAGGATTAATTCAGAGGAAAAAAAAGAGCACAATTTTTTCCATTCCGGCAGCAACTTTGTTACCTGCAGCTTGATACTTTCTCCGATTTCTCTCCGGCGGTGAGGATATAACGAATAACCGTCTGTTTCCTCACCCAAAACTGCCCTAAGATCATCTGCCGTACAGTCACTTTCTATTTCCTTCAGAAACTTATCCGTTTTTTCAATCAGTCCTTCCAGTTTCTTCTCCTGTTCCTCTGCCGTTCCGAAATTTCTGAAATAAGAAAACACCTGTCCTGCAATATTATTGATATTCTCCTCCTGAGTATATAAAGTCACAAACTGTACATAATCACATTCCACAGCTTTCTGCAGCACTTTCAGGGCATCGGTATATTTAACCTGACTTTCAGGATCCAATTCCCAGTCCAGAATCAGCAGTTCCTTATTATTAAACAGATATTCCTGATCTTCCAGAAAAGTATCGTATCCTTTAAAATTATATATATCTAAATCACATTTCCCGTTTACCCGGAAAGAGCGGTACAAACAGGCAGGAAATTCTATATTCAAGGATTCCTTTCCAGAAGTCGTCTGATAAGGTTCCTGATACTGATCGTCAATACACACAGCCGATTGTATTGCCCCGGATACAATCGCCTTAATCTGTCCCGTTTCTAACATAACTCTTCTTTATAAGGACGGATGATAAAACATGCACCTCCCAGTTTATTATCATTTTGCTCATTACTTGCCAGAATATCCAATCCCACAGAACGGAGAATCATCCGGGCCAGATAAAGCCCGATCCCGCGCCCTTCTCTTTTACGGGTGAAGAAAAGAGTAAAAATATCATCCAGTATCCGGTCGTCGATACGTTCACCATTATTCATAACCAGGATTTCTTCCGTTGCCGGACGGTAATCGATCCGTATTTTCCGGTCTTCCACCGGAATAAGCCAATACAAAGCATTATTGATGACATTGATAAAAACAGAAGTAATTACCGACTCATAACTGAAAAAAGTATATCCCAGAAAAGCAGGGCAACCTTTCAAATCAATCTGATATTGTCTGAGTTTTTCAGAAAAGAAAGCCTGCATACCGGACAAAACATATGCCCCTGTAAATTCCGTCCTTTGCCGGCGTGTTGTCCGGTATAAAGGTTTCAGCATCTTATAATTAGCTTCCATGTGCTGGAAAGAAATCTGTAACTGGGAACAAATATCCTGAATTTCAGGATGTTCTCCGGCATAATCTCTCAGGAAATTGACAGATTGTGCCATCTTGGCATACAACACATTGAACTCATGGTCAATAATTTCTACAGAAATTCCCAATTGAGCCAATTCATTCGTCATACTCAGCTTATCTTCCAGCTTCTCCTTCTGCTCCATATACCAATTAGTCAGCAAATCATCATCGACTTCAAAATTCAGATTCTCAACATGGTTCAAAAAAGCAGAAAATTTCTGTTCAGCCTGATTTTTCACCTCTTCCCCGGTTGCCAGCACCACATTAATAGCCTGTTCAAAATCTTCCCGGGTTTTAGGCACCTCCGGGATACCTGTCTGTACCTGTTCTTCAAACAAACGGACAAAAGTATTCTGTTCTTCACGGAACAAACTGTCAAATTTACCGGATACGGCATTAAAACGTTTTCTGCATGCAACAATGTAAGCATCGATTCCTTTCATTTCAGCCCGGTATCTTTCCTCATAATCTCTCTGCAGATTCTGAACATCGAAACGCTGACGCACCTTTGCGACTTCCTCTTCACATTCCTTCATTAAAATTTCCGTCCGGGCATATTCCGTTCTATAATCCTCAAACTTCTTTTCCTGTAGCTCAGAAAGTTTTGCCGCCTGTGGTTTATTCAAACGTAAACGGCGCAATTCGGCTTTTTTCTCCTCCAACAAAAACACCAGCTCATTATAGTCATTATACACCAGCTCCAACTTAGCAGTCTCCGCAGTCAGACGCTTCTGCAGCTCATTGATTTCTTCCTGCAGTTGTATAATTCTTCCCCGGTTATTCTTCAATTCCTCAATAAACCGGGATTTGGTATGCTTGGCTTTCTTCTTTTCAGCTTCCTGTATTTTTTTATTTCTGGCTTGAATTTCTTTCAGTTGTTCAGAACGGGAATTCACCTCTGGATTTTCTTTACTGATACTCTTAAAATAAGTCATTGCCAAATCGACAAAAAGCTGTATCAGGTCATTCTTAAATTCCCGGTAAGCCTTATTTTCAATTAAACCTTCCCGTCCGGCCTTATCGATCAGATTCCGGTTACTTTCCCGGCTGATGGCAATATATCCGAACATATTCCGGTGACTAAAGAAATAATAACCGGCACCCTTTGTCCTGCGTTCCTCAAATTTCAGGAAATCGTAATCCACCCGGCCATAAGGCAACACCCGGAAATCATCCCGGTAAATATAGAGACCGCCGAATTTTTCTGTTTTACCGGACATCCTCTGGTATACCTCAGGTACTAATTTAGAACTGTTGGGTGTTCCTTCAAGCACACCCAACTCTAAAGACAATACTCCGTAAGGCGTCCTGCCAGGCAAACGCACCGGACGGAATTTATAATCAAAACTTTCATTAAATACCCTGACCGTACCAGTGAAAAATCCATTTTCATCAAAAGTTCCCCGGATATAATGATCTGCTGACTGAAAGTCTTCCTGACTGAAAAAGTCATTGATAATATTATATTTTCCTCCGGCATCCACCACATTGAATTCGGTTGCAAAATCCGGAAAATTTTTAAATACATTATATAATCCGCTGAGCGAACGTCTGATTTCAGTAACAGCATCGCTTCCATCCCCCGTATCCTTTCCGGCATCCGCCAGCTCCAATAACTGTTCATTGGGTTTGAATATCAGAAAAGTAGTACCATGATATTCAGGACGAAGAAAATCCGGCAAAATTTCTTCAAAAACAAATTCCGGGACCACCAAAGAACGAACATCTTTCCTGATCACGTCCATTAATTCCGGCTGTTCGGTCCATTGTTCATTATCAAAATTTGTCAGGAACTCAGCCAGCATTCCGGTAAAATCCTGCCGGAATCCCTCCGGTTCCGCAAACTCTTTCAACGGGATATTAATATCATCCACAAACAGATTATAATTTTCCAGAATCCGCCAGTCCATAAATAAAAGCTGGCATACCTCCCCTTGCTTTTTGGTAAGCATCAGCATCGGACTACCCAGATAGGCCACAGACAACCGTCCGATACCCTTTTCGCCCATCGGCACCCGGGAAGGCTTACCGAAACGCTCTTTCTCAGTCAGGAAAGAACGTCCGCGGGCCTTGGAATCCGTCCCTAAAACAATCCATTTCTCCAGAATATCTTTTTCCGACATACCGGAACCGTCATCCGTCAAAGTAAAGAACGGAAAGTTATTACCCTTATACCCAGGCAGGTAAAGATTACAAGTCAGTTTCCCGGCATAAGCATCATATCCGTTTTTCCACAATTCAGAAATTGCCGTAGGTAAATCGGCTATTTGTCCCTTACCTAAAAGTTCAATCGCTCTTGCTTTCGTCCTGAATCGTGCCATCGTATTTTTCTTTTAATTCTTTTAATAATAAACCCAGACGCCGGCCGTATTCGGGCGGAACCGCATTACCGATCAGCCGGGCATTAGCTCCGATACTTCCGGCCTTAAACACATAATCCAAAGGAAAAGTCTGCAATGTTGCCCCTTCCCGCAAAGAAAGTCCCCGGTCTTCATCCGGATGGGAAAAACGCCCGCAGGACGTTTTATAAAACATAGTAGTAATAGTAGAAGAAGGTTTATCCCATTTCAACCGCCCATAGACATCTGCAAAGCTGTGATCCTTTCCCACATAACAAGGGAGTTGCAATTCCTTATCATCTTTCCATGCAAGCCGGGAACCACCATCATGGGGGGTCTTCCGCAATCTTTTCAGATTTACTTCGCTCAACCCGGAAACAGTATGCATAAAAGCAGTGTCGTCTTTATGCCCGGCCTCCACCGGAAAAAATCCTTTATCCGCCCCAATAGCATCCTTCAACAATTTTTGCTTAGTATCAGCCACAGGCATGGCAACTTCCCCCAAACGCGAAGCCACTAAAGAAAAACGTCTCCGGGATTGCGGAACCCCGTAATAACTCATATTTACAATATCCCATTTATAATGATACCCTTTTCTATCCAGAAAAGCCAAAAACTCCGGAAGCACGCTGTCCTGCCGGGTTGCTAATCCCGGAACATTCTCCACCAAAATAAATCCCGGATTATAATAATCCGCAAAACGCTTGAAATCCCTTAATAAATCCTTTGATTTCAGCGACTTATCACGGCTTGTATTAATAATCGAATAATATTGGCAGGGACTGCACCCGACCAACACCAGATTATCATCATTCCGGATAAGACCGAACTGTTTTTCAAAATAGTTTTCTTCCAATTTTGTAATGTCTGCCCCAACAAATTTTGTACCCGGATTATTAGCTTCGTAAGTACTTTCACATTCCTCAGCCAAATCAACACCAGCCATAACCTCCACCCCGGCCTGCCTGAGCCCGCACGTCATTCCTCCTCCTCCGCAAAAGAAGTCTATCGCCCGTAATTTAACCATCTGATTCACAACAATAAATAGATATTAAGATCTTATAGTACAAAGATAAGAAAATGCCCTGAATTTTGGCATAATGTATATCAGATTTTTAGTCAAATTGTACTTTCAATCATACTCCACATAAATAAATTTATCCTTTAGTATTATAATTCTATCCTATCAATCATCCTCTGCCACGTTCCCTTAAAGTAATCATAAAAATACCCGACTCCTTGTTTCTCCAGAATAATAATCTATAAAATAAACAGACCAGAAACTGTAAAAGCACTCTCTCTTACTTCTAAAACACCTAATCATTCAATATAGTTAATCTTTCAATATTTAAAGTGAAGGTAAAGAAATCCCGGAAGGAAAACAGAACACTCTGAATCAACTATAAGGACAAGGTAATTGTGCACACATTTATCCTGCCTTCCAGAACAATAAAAAATGCAGTCCGTGGCAGGAGTTGCTGACGATCGCCGGCAGGCTGCATTCTTTTGGGAGGTGAAGTGCTTTCCGCTTCGATCATTGAGAGAACATCATGTATTTGTCGCAAAAAAGCATAAAAAGATAACAGAACTATTACCTCTTTTTCTCTCTATTTTAGTTAGAAAATAATCGTTTTGCCATTAAATTTACTCAGATGGAAAAGGAGATCAACATTCAGGAACAGGGGGTAGGAACAGGGCAGATGATAAGAAGGCATTCCATTGGGTATATGTAGAATACTTTCCAAATCTGCAACAGTATACCATACGCGATGCATACAGCGGAGAATCTGATGCAGCATGCCTTTTTCGTGCAATGGACCCATCTGAAACAATATAACGATCGCTATAGTGTCGTCGCTTACCTGCTGACCATAGGCAAAATCAATTGCCTGAAACATATTCGTTCGCAGAAGTTTCAAGGCGATTATCAGAAAAAGATAGTAGAGGTGTTACTCTTTACAAATATGGCCGAAGAAAAAGCTGACAAAGCATTGCAGTACAGGTTACAGAAGTTCTTGGGCGAACTGCCGGAAAAACAGAAACAAGTATTGCTAAAGCATGTGCCGAACATAAGACCATACCTGAAACCGCCAATGAATTACATGTTACCGGGTCGACGACTGTGCATGATTAGGTACTCCTTCTTCCTGAATTTTTTGAATAGCTTGGAAAATATGCTCACGAATGATCGTACTAAATTCTTTCATAATAATCAACTCTGTTTTGGTTCCATTTTTCAAAGATAGATAATATAATTTTCAAAATTATTACTTTGATTCATATTTTACCAATATGATATATTAAAAAAACTCTCCCCTCAGCCAGATTCCGAAAAAGCGGTCGTATACCTGATATATGCCCTGTTCCTGCGTGATAAAATCCTTTTCGAGCAGGCCACGCAGGGCAGACTGTACGGAACTTGGGGAGGATAGACGGTAGTTCTGAACAAATTCGCCGGAAGTGACGACACGAGCCTTGCCTTCCTTAGCCAGAGCAATCAGCAATTCCTTCTATTTTCCAGGCATCCGGTACAACATTTCCAGATAGGTATATTAAAAAAATCCATTACACTGTCGAGGGCCGGAAAAATCATATCCCGCGTATAATTCCCTCCCGGAGGAGTTGAACTGTACAAAACATTCAGCATCTTTTACAGATACCAGGTGATTCCTTCAAATTGCCGGTAGAGCAATTCCACCACTTCCGGTACAATCGTTTTTCCTCCCTGTTCGAAATTCCGAATGGCAAAAGCCGTGTATACAGGCAAAGCAATGCTTTCCATATACAGGACGGGAGGCACTCAGGAACATATTCCCCATGACATGCCACCGACTGCCCGCAAAAATAAAACAGGCTCTTTTACCCTTGGCTTTAAACCTTCGAGAATCACCTTACTCAGTAGAAAAACGAAATCCCGCAACGAAGCTATCGCATAAATATCCACAAAAAAAGTATAGTATAGACGGACTATAGACTCATTTCTGAATCAATGTTCTATCAGTCCGCTTTTACCGCATTCTGCGGGTGGAAATCAAAGCCAGATTATTACCATTACTGATCTCCCGGATCAACTTTTCCATCTACCGGTCACAAAAATATTCGGGAGAAACATGCCCGCTGGTTACGAAAAGATTTATCAGAATGGTCACACTTCACAAAATTAATTGATACAAAGACAATTATTATAAAACAATAATCAAAATCCAATAAAACACAGAAACTGACAAAACGAAAAACCGCGATGGCCGCTAATAGCCATCGCGGCAAGGTTTTCTCTGTCGCTAACCTTCTTCTCTACTTCCGGAATCAGCCGTTTCGGCAGCAGGCTCCACCACTATCGTGTATATCCCCGGCAACACAAAGCTACGTCCCAGGTTCCACACCCGGAGGTCGGCCCTGTATGTGCCCACTGGGATCGTATGATCCTTCGCGATCCGGAACACCCCGGTCAATACCACCTCTACCTGCGAGGCGATCACGGCCTCCACTTCCCGGCCCGAGTCATCACGCAAGGCTGCCAGTTCGTAATATATGGGAAAAGTACCGATCACCCCCTGTATCTTCTCCGATTGATAGGGGATTGAATCCCGGCTGTCCGGAGCAAGGGCAATCCGGAGCGTATCGGTGACATACCCGGCTTCGCCCGTTTCCAGATATCCCTTGGTGATATCATCGCAACTGTAAAACCCGATCCCTGCCAGGATCAGCATTCCTAATATTCCTATTTTCATAATATATTCTTTTATCATTTGAATTTTAACCGAATTTCCCTTCAACGTCCTCCTGTCCTCTCCTCACTACCGTCCACCACCGGGTCGGCCATCTGAAAGGTGGTCGACAACGAATGCACCACGGCATTACCGGTCATGATATCCCCCGAGGCCACGTGCCCCGTATGACCCGATTCCAGGAAGTGGAAACCGATGCCGTCCGCTCCGATGTCCGGCATCCCCTGCCAGCTGCCCTTCACCCGGTACACCCGCAAATCCAGACCGTTCAGGGTTTCAAAAACCGTTCCCCCTTCCAGCGTACCCTGCACCTCATAAGGGAAATCCACCCGCACATGCCGTCCTGCAATCACATACGACAACAGAATCTCCCGGCACAATGCATCCGGCATATCCGCCACCGAGCGGTAAACCAGCTCCCCCTCCCCGTCCGTCGTTCGCAAAAGGAACTGCACGATACTCAGATTCGTCAGACCGAACACCGTCATCTGCGGACAATCCGGGTCTTTGCCGTCGAACAGGTCCGCCAACCCGGCCTTCCGGATCATGATCACCAGCGAGTCCCAGTTGCCGTGCCCCGCCTGCATATATTCCCAGGCCGTACCGTCGTAAACCCCGTTAGCCAGACCTGTATCGTGGAACGTATCTTTTTCACAACCGCCTGTTCCGCAAGCGATGACGAACATTATTCCTATCATATAATTTTTCATATTCCATATATTTTTTATTGTTTTCCCGCCGGAAAGGCATCCCCCGGCAGGAAAACACAGATTATAAATCGACGGCTCAAAACTTTCCTACCCAGTAAGCCGTCTGTTTCACCTTCGGGTTATTGTTCATCGCATCCAGAGATACCGGCAGGAACAAAGCCCCGGCCGCCACATCCGTTTCCGTCAGATCACGGAAGCCCCCTTTCAGCAGGTTATAGGTGTGATTGCGCATATAATCGAAATACCGCACCCCCGTCTGAAACAGCAACTCCCTGTCGCGTTCCAGCTGTATCGCCCGCCGGAGATCACCCTCCGCCTCCGAATAACCGGCCACGCCCGCACGGCGGCGGACAACATCCAGGTCGGCAACGGCCCCTTCCCGGTCACCCGTCGCCGCTTTCATCTCCGCCCTCAGCAGCAGGATATCCGGCAGGCGGATCAGGATATCGTTCGCTAACAGCGTACGCGGCGTACCGTCATAAATTCCGCCCGAGTAGTATTCCACCTCCCGCCACATCCGAACATAGGCAGCTCCTTGTGTCACAGACACCGGCTCTTCCTTCATCCGGAAGAAATCGGCAAAATAGGCCTGTAAACGCAAATCCTCCGGCGTGTAAAGCCTTTCCACCGTCTCGTTGCGGATAAAGAATTTACGCCGCGAAGCAGGGGTCGTCCCTTTCAACACCGGCCATTTTTCGACCGTCCCCCCGATATAGCTCCCGAAATCCTTATACTCCCCCCGGCTGTCGTCATAGCACACCTCGAAGATCCCTTCCTCCGAATTTCCGGGAAGCACCTCCGTACATACCTCCTCCGGGCTGGCCACCAGACGGTAATTCGGGTCCCCGATCACCTTCCCGGCAGCTTCGATCCCCAGCGCATAATATTCCGGTTCCTGCCCGTAGCCCGCTATCCACGCATACACCCCGGCCAATATGGCATACGCCGTCCCCCGCCCCGGGATCTGACGGGCCGTAAGTGGTTTACCCTCCGGATCCTTCAACTGATCCGCAGGAGGCAGGTATTCCGCTGCCAGCAGCAGGTCCGCCACGATATGCCCGGCGATCTCCCGCCAGGGCGTACGCCCCTTCTCCGAGATATCCTCGTATTCCAGCACCAGCGGCGCATCCCCCCACAACCGGATAATCTGGAAATACAGGCAGGCACGGATACACAGCGCCTGACCCATATAAAAACGGTAACGCTCCTCCGGAAGACCGGCCCGGTAAAGATTACCGATCACCAGATTGGCCGCGCTCACGGCCTTATATTCGTACATCCAGCTGAACTCCACGGCTGTAGCCGTATAGCCCGAAAGGTTATGCTCATTGGCCTCCCGCCAACGGGCAAGGCCGAAATTATCCAGCAGCAGACCGCGGTCGCGGTAGTCCTGCGTAAAACTCCCCATCACCTCACGGAACTGGGCGTGCATGCCGTAAACCGCTGCTTCCACATCCGCTTCGCTACGGAAATGGTTCGCTACCGTCGTATTATTCTCCGACAACTGCGTCAGGAAACTGTCACATCCCGACAGGAGGAATAAAGCCAGCCCTGCGATATATCCGATCATCTGTTTTCTCATCGTTTAAAAATTTAAGGTTAGTCCGATTGTAAAGCGGCGCGACAGCGGATAGGCGTTGTAATTGTCCACTCCCGTATACGGGTCCACCGTCTCCGGGTCGCCGCCCCGGTAATCCGTCAGCGTAAAAAGGTTCTCACCGCTTATGAAGATCCGCGCACCGAAACCCGTCGCTTTCCGCACCGCTTCCGGCAGCGTATACCCCACCGTCACCGCCTGCAGTTTCAGGTAGCTGATCCGCTGAGCGTTCGAGGCCAGGTTGGTGGCGAAATTATACAGCCCGTTCTCCATCCGGTTGGCCGGATAAGGCGCACCGTCGCCCGGATGCTCCCAGAACAGCCCGTCGAGACTACCCGTCAGATAAGGACGCGCCATATCCGCCGGGTTCAGCGCAAGGTAAGTACCCAGAGAAGCCCCCCGGGCAGCATCCAGTACCCACTTGCGGCAAACGAAATTGAACAGCACGGTCACATCCAGCCCCTTCCACATCAGGTCCGTGGAAATACCGCCCTGAAACTGTGGCAGGGGCGAACCGATATATATACGGTCCTCCGCCAGCGTACCGTAATTATAAATCTGACCATTGCCGTCCACGTCCGTGATGATCCGGTCGCCTGCCCGGTAATAGGCACTCCCCTCCCCGCGGAGGTATTTCTTCACCCCGTCCTCATAATAAGAAGGCACATCGCTCTGGCTATCGTAAATCCCGCGGTCGTCGAAGGCATAAATCCCGTAAAGCGGCAGGCCGATCACCGAAATGTTGTTCGCAAAGCGGGCCGCCGTATTCTGGAAATCGCGCCCGTTCAGGCTCCGGGCCAGCCGATTCCGGTTCCTGCTTACATTGAACGACAGGTTCCACTGCCAGGTCCTCCCGCGCACCAGCTCACCCTTCACCTCCAGCTCCACACCCTCGTTGTCGATGCCGTACATATTCCGCCACGGGGCCAGGAAACCCGTATGCGTGCCGGGAGTCGGGGGATTGTACAGCAACCCGCGCGTCCGTTTCAGGTAATAATCGAAAGTGAGGCCGATGCGGTTGTCCAGCAACCCGAGGTCCAGCCCCGCATCGTATTCCGTCGTCTTTTCCCAGGTCAGGCCGCTGTTCGAGACACCTGCCCACCATTCGGGAACCACAGTCGGATGCCCCAAATAGGGAGCGCCCTGATCCAGTTCGCCCTGTGCCAGATAGGGATATTCGAAGATACGGCCCGTACGCCCTTGCGAGAAGCGCAGCTTACCGTAATTCAGCCAAGGTTTCAGCGCCTGCATAAACGGCTCCTCCGTAAACGTCCACCCCACAAAATACGAAGGGAACCAGCCCCAACGCACATCCTCGCCGAAGGTCGACGAAGCATCGCGCCGCAGGGTGAAGCCCGCATAATACCGCTCCCTGTAATTGTAGTTCAGGCGGCCGAACAGGCCCACCATCGTCTTTTTCTCATAATCCGAATAATAATCCTTCAGGTCGAGCCGGGCCTCCGCATCGTACACCTGCGAGTACCAAGGGGCGTAATGGATGGTGTTCGAGGCAGCCCCGAGCGCCTTGCCCGTGTTATTGTTCATCTCGTCCTGCTGCACGGAAAAACCGAGCAGCAGGTCGACCGTATGGCTGCTGCCAAACGTCCGGCGGTAGGTCAGCAGGTTCTCGTTGAGCACCATCAGATGGCGGGCGATCGTGCCGCTGCTATAGGTTTTACCGTATTCGTTCACCTCCTTCGGCAGGAAAACGTTCTGGTTGTTCTGGAGATAATCGACCGCCACGCCCGATTTCAGTGCCAGGCCGTCGGCGATCTCATACGTTAGGTCGAAGGAAGTGCGCAGCTTGTAGCTGTCGTTCTTCTCCCTGGTGCTCTCATAGCGGCGGGTCAGCTCGCCGAAATAAGGCGTTCCGGGACCGGGCAGCACCGTCGAGGTGAAAAGAAAGTCCGGCAGCGTGGAATAAGCCGTCGGCGCCGGATTGAAGGCATCCACCCCTTTGCGCGAGCGGTTGTTGTCGGTATAGGCCAGGTAGAAGCGGAAATTGCCGTAAAGGTGGTGCGCAGGCTTGAAGGCCAGGTTCGAAAAGGCCGAAAAGCGGCGGTTGCCCGTACCCCGCAGCGTTCCCGCCTCATCGTAAAAGCCCAGGCCGACGGAATAGGCGATTCCCTCCGCCCCGCCCCGGACCTGGATATTCGCATTCGTGGCATGGGCGGGGCGCAGGTAATACGCCATCAGATCGGTGGAATTGTTATAGAAAGGGTTCAGGCTGTCCTGATACACGGTCATGTCCGCGCCGTTGCCTTCGTTCCAGAAATAATCGTAAGGCTTGCCCAGGGCGTAGCCTTCCGGATAGCGGTAGGAATCCGTTTCCCGGTCGTAGTACACTCCCGCATAATTTTTCATCGCCTCCAGACGGGCGAGCCGCTCGGCATTCCCGCCGATCCGCTCCGGCAGCAGGGGCTGCAGGATAAAGGTGTGGCTGACATTGGCCGAGAGCAGGGGGTGCTGGTTGTAGCGGCCCTTTTTCGTCGTGATGATCACCACCCCGTTGGCTGCCCGCGAGCCGTAGATGGCCGCCGCTGCGGCATCCTTCAATACGGTGAATGTTTCAATGTCGTCCGGGTTGAGCGAGGTGAGCGGGTTGCCGCCCACCTTGAGGCTGGCGTCGTCCGAGGCGATCACCCCGTCGATCACGAACAGCGGGTTACGGTTGCCGGCAATCGCCAGGTCGTTCGCACCGCGGACGATGATGCTCACATCGTTACCCCCCGGATCGCCCGACTGGCTCGCGATATACACCCCCGCCATCTGGCCCTTGGCCAGCGTCAGCACGTTGGATGCGGGCTTGTTTTGCAGCCGGGCGGCATCCACCGTCGCCACCGAGCCCGACACCTGTCCGCGCCGCTGCTCCCCGTAGGCGACCACCGTCACCTCCTCCAGCGATTCACGGCTCTCTTCCAGCCGGACCCGGAGCATTTCCCCGGCACGGTAACCCACCGTCACCGTCTTATAGCCCACACACGAAAAGGTCAGCCTGCCGCGCTCTTCGGGCAGGCGGAGCGCAAAATGCCCCCCGTTGTCGGTCGCCCCGCCCGTAATTCCGTAACGGACGGTCACGCCCGGCAGGGGGACGCCTTCCGCATCGGTCACCAGGCCGTTGACCGGATAAGTGGATTGTTGCTGCGGCACTCCTGCCTGCAAAGGGACGGGCAGGGTAAAAGCAGCCAATAAACAGAAAATAATGGCGGTCAGCCGTTGCTTTCGTAAGCTCCGGCTAACGCTGCATGCGTTTTTTTGCATAACTTTGTCGGTGTTAATATTAGTAATAATGTTAATTGAGGCGGGAGGACTGAACGGGCACGCCAATGTCACCCAGTCCCCCGCTGTTTTTTTATGGAATCTTCATTTTTTTCCGGTTCACCTCCTTCCCTGTTTGCATTGTTTCGTTTATTTTATCGTCCCTGTATCCTTTCCGGACAGAACCGGATCTATACTGGCCGGATCGGAAAGATCGATACGCAACATTTCCTCCAGGTCCGTTTTTACCCGGCAGAAGAAGATCAGGTCATGGGCGATCAGGTCATGCAGCTCCGAAATCTTTCCCGTAAAAATACTCTGACGGTAAAGGATATTGTTCAGGCGCCGTTTCTCCTTCTGGGAATCCGACAAATCCGTGAACAGATAAAAGCTGCAGGCCTTGATCAGGAAGGGATCGATATCGCTCCACGGGTGGGTGTCGAGTAATTTTAATAGCTTGCAGCTCTTTTTTACACGGGTATAAAGGATCTGTAATATTTCACACTCCGTTGAGTCTGCGGTGACCGAAGGACACATCATCCGGGACATTTGCAGATAAAAGTGTTTCAAAGGTTCGTTGTCCGTCGAAATAAATCCTTTGGGCAGGCACTTACCCGTTACATCTGGTTTTTCAGGCTGAAATTCTTCTCCGCCTAAGCTGGAATACCGATTCTCTGTCGGTTGAAAAGTGTTTTGATGATCTGTTTCCATGTTTGTATTTAATTATAATAGTTAGATATAGTAAGACGTAAATCACGTCTCATAAATTGTAAATTTCCTAAAGGAAATAATCTTAATTCGGTGGAGATTTGTTATTTTTCATAATTGAACTGTTATATTTTAGTTATTGATATAATGTATATTCTAATCTTTTTTTACTTATTTATTGTCCCTTATCAATTTCTGGTTTATAAACCAGAAAGAGTGTCAACCTATATTTTTTCCTTTGTTATGAACTTAAAACAAAGGATATGGAAGATGATGAATTAATATTACACAAATTCGGTCAAAAATTGCAACAGCTAAGAAAAAATCAATCTTTAACCTTACAAGAACTTGAAGCTATCGTTGATATTGATAATAGTAATCTTTCAAAGTATGAATCCGGCAGTATAGATATAAGGCTTACTTCCTTATATAAACTTAGTAAAGCACTCGGAATTACATTAAGCAAATTGTTTGAGGGCATAGAATAACATACTATCAATCAAATATTTTTCATTTCTGTTTTCATAGTAAAAAATTTTGTTGAAGCGAATAGAAAAGACGGTTCCGCTCGTCCCGTTGTACTACACCTCGAAGGCAGCGGGTGCATTAACACTCCGCACGGGGATACGAAACCGCCGTATATGGAGTGTACAAGCATAAAAAATGCCTGTCAATGATTGGCAGGTTTCCCTACCTTCGAGTATGTAGTACGTAACAAATGTACAAAAATTCTCTAACATAACAAAACAAACTTTCAAAGAACTATCTAAAATCATTAATTGTCTTATACTTCAACAGGTTTTATCATAGTAATTACTTATAATTACACAATGCCTCCAACCTGCTCAACTCTTTCCCTGTTTCCTCCTTTTTCTCCTTATCATCCGGCGAATTTATCAGATAATAAAGGCAGGCACTTACCCGTTAGATCTGGTTTCTCAGGTTGAAACTCTTCTCCGCCTAAGCCGGAATACCGATTCTCTGTCGGTTGGAAAGTGTCGGGGTGTTGTTCGTTTTCCATAAGTAAAGTTTTATTCGGTTTATAACTAAAAATGATTAAAAACTCTCTATTCAAATTGGGTTAATAAGTCAGGCAGGAAGTTCCATACCTTTTATTTAATGGATTGAAAGAGGGCTATTGACTCAGGCCGTCATTACACCTCCTTCCTTGGGGAGGTCAGAAGTTTCCCCTTTGCCGCACGTTCTGATTCCCCATGCAATGATTCAAGGAAACCCTTAAAATAAAAGGCCTTCTCTGCAATAAATTGTTTATGCCAGGCAAAGTCACGGCAATATGCGTCCAACCTGTTCAACTCTTTCCCGGTTTCCTCTTTTTTCCCCTTATCATCCGGCGAGTTTATCAGATAATAAAGGCAGGCATTTTTAACATGTTCCAGATTCAAAACCACTTCGTCGAGCCATCCGAAAAAGCCGTCCATCAGTTCCGTGTCATTTTCAATGCAATCGAAAGGATTAGGGTAAGAATGGTAATCCACGAAACCTTTCCAGATTCTTTCAGCTTCATTCGGTAGTAACAAATCCCCCGAATCGGGAGGAAGATTGTGTAAAATCCGCGCGTAAGCTTCATTGGTAAGAGTGTCTTCAATGGTATCCATACTCTTAAGTTTTATAGGTTGATATAAATTCTAAACATCCAAGTGTCTGGCTATTTTCCTTTTCGTGTAAATTCTTGCTTTCTTACATCGGTTGGTGGTTTTAGGCTAATAATCTGAATTATGTTATCCTCATTTTATCTTTTCATTGCTTTCAACACTTTTATAGCCAAAACAACCTTATAGGGTGGTTTAATCTGTATATTTATCCTTTTTCTTTGTAGCAAATAGATATAAATGAATAGAAAAAAGGAAAAAATAGATCTTTTCGTTATCGAAAGCGTCAAAAAACGAAGAAAAGAACTCAATCTCACTCAAGAACAACTTGCAGATGAAGTTGGTTTTTCCAATACATTCATTAGTGAAAGAGAATCTGGGATTAAACGTTATAACATTTCACATTTAAATAAACTCGCAATTGCGCTAAAATGCTCTCCGAAAGATTTTCTTCCTAATGAACCTTTTAAAGAAGATGCAAAAAAGTAACAATACTTGTAATATCCATATTACTTTTTACAACTACTCTAAATAGCCAGCAAGAATAAGCAAAATACAAACGGTTTCGCCTTTCCCGCTGTCCAACAACACAATGGCTGAGCTGGGTGCATTAACACTCCAAACGGGGGTACGAAACCGCCGTATATGGAGAGTAACAGGTATAAAAATACCTGCTCTTATCGGCAGGTCTCCCCGCCATTGTGTTATGTTGGACATTACAAATATACAAAACATTCTAAACATACCAAAATCAATCTTTCTCATTTTTCAATTATTTTATATACTTCTCCCGCACTCTAGTGTAATCCCAAGAATTACCCTCTTTGATAAATAAAGAATTTTTCATAAATTTATAGGATTCAATCCGGAAACTATGTGTTTATGGCAGACTTACAACTCATACAGAGCAAAATATATGAAATCCGCGGACATAAAGTAATGATAGACCGCGATTTAGCTGAATTGTATCAGGTAACCACCGGCAATTTGAATAAATCCGTTCAAAGAAATATCAAGCGTTTCCCCTCTGATTTTATGTTTCAACTAACAAAAGAAGAATTTGACCAGTTGAAAACAAACTTGATATTCCAAAATGGAATATCAAATTGGGGAGGTACCCGTAAACTCCCCTATGCCTTCACCGAACAGGGACTAGCCATGCTTTCCGGTATATTAAGTTCGGATACAGCCATACAGGTGAATATTAATATCATGCGTGCTTTCGTAGCTGTGCGCCGCTTAATATCTAATCCTCCCGTTGATAAGAATGCTGAACTCCGGGAAGAAATGAAAAAATTGAAAGACTACATGGAAGAAATATTCGCCGACCAGAACGATATCAACGAAGACACCCGCATACAACTCGAACTCATCAATCAGACACTGGCAGAATTGCAGGTACATCAGAAATTGTCAGACAAACCACGCCGCCCCATTGGTTTTATCCAGCCGGAAGAAGATTAATTAATTTTGCCATATATAATTTGAATATACCTGAAAAATTATGAATCAATTAGAGTTAATTCAGAGTAAAATATATGAAATCAGGGGACAGAAGGTGATGCTCGACCGGGATTTGGCAGAATTATATCAAGTGGAAACACGTGTGCTGAATCAAGCGGTGAAACGAAATATCGACCGTTTCCCCGAAGATTTTATGTTCCGGCTTACAAAGGAGGAATGTTTAAGATCACAAATTGTGATTTTAAACATGGAACAGGGAAAACACCTGAAATATATGCCAAATGCTTTCACTGAAATGGGCGTGGCAATGCTTAGTAGTGTACTTCGCTCAAATATGGCAATACAGGTGAATATCAATATTATGCGAGTATTTACTGCTGTCCGGCAATTGATAGCTAACCCACCGACTGATAAAAATTCCGTGCTTCAAAAAGAAGTAAAGGAGTTAAAGCAATATATTGAAGAAATGTTTGCCGACCAGAACGACATTAACGAAGAAACCCGCATGCAATTGGAATTGATTAATCAGACATTGGCGGAATTGCAGGTACATAAGAAACTGTCAAACAAACCGCGCCGCCCCATCGGATTTATCCGCCCCCAAGAAGACTAATTGAATTTACCATGTATAATTTGAATATACCTGAGAATTTATGAATCAATTAGAGTTGATACAAAGTAAAATATATGAAATCAGGGGACAAAGGGTGATGCTGGATTTTGATTTGGCGGAATTATATCAAGTGGAAACACGTGTGCTGAATCAGGCCGTGAAACGTAATATCGACCGTTTTCCCGAAGATTTTATGTTCCAGGTGACGGCGGAAGAATGGGTGGTTATCTCATCACAATTTGTGATGACATCAAGGAATAAACGTCCAAAATCCGCTTTACCACTGGCTTTTACCGAGCATGGCGTTGTTATGCTTTCAAGCGTATTACGTAGTGATATTGCCGTACAAACCAGCGTACTTATCACACGTGCATTTGTCGCTATGCGGCAGATAATAGCTAATTCCCCCGTTATCATGAGTGCTCAACTCCAAAAGGAAATGAAAGAACTCAAAGAATATATCGAGGATGTTTTTGCCGACCCAAACGATATAAACGAAGATACCCGGATGCAAATTGAGTTGATTAACCAGGTATTGGCGGAATTACAGGTACACAAGAAACTGTCAGAAAAAACACGCCGCCCCATCGGATTTATCCTCCCGAAAGAAGACTAATTGAGTTTACCATGTATAATTTGAATATACCTGAAAATTTATGAATCAATTAGAGTTGATACAGAGTAAAATATATGAAATCCGTGGGCAGCGGGTAATGCTGGATTTTGATCTCGCGCAAATGTATGGAACGGAAACCGCACAATTAAAACGTGCTGTCCGACGAAATAAGAAACGTTTTGACGGTGAAGATTTTATGTTTGAAGTTACGCGTGATGAACTTTCAAGATGCCAAATTGGCACCTTGAACAAGAGCCGTGGGAGTAATATCAAATATCTGCCCTTTGCTTTTGCTATGCTAAGCAGCGTACTTAACTCTGAAACAGCCATTGAAATAAACAAAGGTATTATGCGTGCTTTTGTTGCTATTCGTCAATTGATAGCCAATCCCCCGCCAGATAAACATTCCCTGCTTCAAAAAGAAGTAAAGGAGTTAAAGCAATATATCGAAGAAATATTCACCGACCAGAACGACATCAACGAAGACACCCGCATGCAACTTGAACTCATCAATCAGACACTGGCAGAATTGCAGGTACATCAGAAATTGTCAGACAAACCGCGCCGCCCTATCGGTTTTATCCGCCCGGAAGAAAATTAATTGAGTTTTTATATTATCTGAATATTCTGAAAAATTATATCCCTTTTCTTTTTTATAACTGACAACTCTATTGTCGTATAAGTTTTGTAGCAGAATCCTCGCATCTATTTTTGTATTTACACCTCCTTCCTTTAGGGGTTAGTAATTCCCGTTTTTTGCACTTTCTGATTCTCTGTGCAACGATTCAAAAAACTTTCAAAATCAAATGCTTTCTCTGCAATAAATTGTTTATGCCAGGCAAAGTCACGGCAAAATGCGTCCAACCTGTTCAGCTCTTTCCCGGTTTCCTCCTTTTTCCCCCTTAGCATCCGGCGAGTTTATCAGGTAATAAAGGCAGGTATTTTTAATATGCTCCAGATTCAAAACCACCCCATCGAGCTATCCGAAAAGCCTTCCATCAATTCCGTATCATTCTCAATACAATCAAAGGAAAAAACCTCGACGTGAGGAGCTTTACCGAAAACGACCCGATCGCTTTTCTGAACCAGTACGCGGAAGGCATGCTCCTCGACGAAGTACACCATGCCCCGAATTTATTGTCGTATATTCAGGGTATGGTAGACGAGGATACCAACCGGCGTTTTGTCCTTTCGGGTAGTTCGCAGTTCGCCATGCTGAAGAAGATTACGCAGTCGCTGGCGGGGCGTACCGCCGTATTCGAGCTGCTCCCCATGTCCTGCGCCGAAATACGGAAAACAGCCACCGGTACGCCGCTCGACGATCTATTGTTCAGCGGATTCTATCCGGCAATCTGCTCGGGACGCAACATGCCTAAATTCCTCTATCCGGCGTATGTGAAAACCTACCTGGACAAGGGTACGCGATTTGCTGCAAATCAAGGATATGATGCAGTTTCATACATTTATCCGGCTTTGTGCCGAGCGCATCGGCTCGTTATTCAAAGCCTCGGAACTGGCCAACGAGATCGGTGTCAGTTCCCACACGATAACGGCCTGGCTGCCCGTACTGCAAGCGCCCTATACCGTAACCCTGCTGCCCCCGTATTTCGAGAATACACGCAAGCGGCTGACCAAAACGCCCAAGCTCTATTTCATGGATACGGAGCTTACCTGCCATCTGCTCGGCATCGAATCGCCGGAGCAGCTCGCACGGGACAAGATGCGGGGAGCACTGTTCGAAAACTTCATCGTGACGGAGGCATTGAAACAGCGGTATAACATGGGCAAGGAAAGCAACCTCTATTTCTACCGGGACTCGAACCAAAACGAGGTCGATCTCGTGCTGAAAAAAGTTCGGGGTTGTACGGTATCGAGATCAAGTCGGCCATGACCTACCGCACAGATTTCGAGAAGGCGCTGAAACAGATGGACAACTGGATCAAGGAACCGATAGCGGGCAAAACCGTCGTGTATGCGGGGACACTCGAAAATACCGCAGGAGAGATCAAACTGTTGAATTATGCCCATCTGGATGATGTGCCGGAATGATTTTCTATCGCCGGCTTTCTCTCTACGAGTGGCGGTTCAGAAACACATGCAAAACGGTCTTTCGCATATAACAATAAACCTCCTATGATGGACTCGAAGAAACGTAAAATGATATTTCCGGCAGAAAAGTCTCCGGCCGCCTTTTCGCAGATGGCGAACCCATAAAAGCCTGTAAACCAACGCTACAGGTCCAGTTTTTTTCACCATCTTTGAATAAAATCTCCATGAGTATGGAAAAAACATTTGAACCGGTAGTTGCCTGTCCCCAACAACTACCGGTTCATCGATCGGCCGGAATACAGGCCGGTGTCCGACAAACAGCTTGCCGATGCCCGCATACAGCAGCGCACGGCCGAATTCCTAAGAGGAAAAAACAACGAGAATATATACGTACGACATATCTCTGTGGCTTGAAGAATCACATCAGTAAAATCAATTTGGTTACTATCGCTTAATGCCTTATCCAACGTTCATATACAGGTTGAAATATGTTTTTGATAATAAATTTTCTTAAAAGGTTTTTATAGTTTCTTTTTATGTCATCGTTATTCAATATCTTACTTTATATAACCTGCAAATCTACCCCACGACAACACGTATTCAGATATGCCGGAATTTGCCGCCAGCGAACTAAAGATCCGTTAAAACAACTGCCAGGGAATAACCGACCTGATCATTAATTCCGGCATAACCAAGCTATTATACTCTGGCAAATAAACATTTGCAAAAGTCCTGTTTCAATTTCCTATACGATCCCTTCCCCAACTCAAAACATTTCCTTATTTTTGGTTAAAATTATTTAGCAAAGAAAATTAAAATAAATATTAGAACATGATGGTAATTCCAATCCATTCCGGAGATGAAAGGAAAAGTTACAATTTCATGATGCGAAAGGGTTGGTGTGATATCATTACCGGAAAACCTGACAAAAAGGTTAGTCCGGAGTTGTTTAAACGATAACTAATTTATTTTCAAATCCATGGACGAATTAATTTATAGCGTAAAGGAAGTATTCTCCGACTTCCTGCGTAAAGAACTGACCGGATATTACAACATCCCGGAATACCAAAGAGGATATAAATGGAACGAAGCCAATATAGTGGCTTTATTAAACGATATTGAGAAATTCCGGCAGGAAACCGGAAACGCTGAAGCTACATTTTATTGCCTGCAAAACATTACCCTGGTAAAAAATACAAACGCAAACTGTTTCCATGTCGTAGACGGGCAACAACGCCTGACCACATTACTGATCCTGCTCTCTTTTCTACAACATGAAACCGACAGCACTCCCCTTCTCCTGGAAAATAAGCTACAATATTCTATCCGGCCGGAGACACACGAATTCATAACAAAACAGGTTCTCACTGGCCACATCTGGGAAAAGGAGACGGTCCCCGAACGGAAAGACCAATATTATATCAGGGAAGTTGCCCGGAGCATCCAGGCATGGTTTAAAGAAAACACCGCAACAGACAAAGGTAAATTTCTGGAAATCCTGCTATCCCGGGTCAAACTAATTGTCAATGTCGTCGACGACAAAGAGGAGAAAATATTTTCCAGCCTGAATGGCGGAAAAGTTAACCTGGACGGTGCCGATCTGTTAAGGGCAATCCTGATGACCCGGGCAGCCAAAGAAAAATACCACGGCACCTCCGCCACCAGCGAAGTCCGTGAATTCCGCATACGCATGGGCATGGAACTCGACCTGATGAACCTTTGGTTCGGAAAAACAGCAGATTATTTCAAGCAATTCATCTCAGACCAAACCATCGGGATGGCACGCATCAACCGCTTTGATTTTACCACATTGCCCATAAACCTGCTCTACCTCCTCTATTACGAATACCGGAGAAACGAAAAGGAATCGCTGAATTTCAGCTTCTTTGAATATGGCAAAAACTCGAACGGCAACCCGGATGACGACCGCTGGGAAATGTACCTCGAACTACAGGAAATGTATGCCATCCTGCAACGCTGGTATAATGACAAGGAACTGTACCATTACCTGGGTTTCCTGTTCTTCAATTTCAAAGCACAGACTCCATTCCGCGACATTTACACCCAATGGAAAGCATTGAATTCAAGGGATAAATTCCTGAAAGACATACAACATACGATAGCCACCAGAATGCTGGACAGGTATCTGGAGGAAACAGAAAAAGCAGCTCCGGACTACCAGAAATGCCTGAAGACAATGACAGAAGCAATTTCTGACTTCAGGGAGAACTGGTACAACAATGACAAGGAATTATACCAAATCCTGATCCTGCTGGATATTTTCCGGATACTGGATTCCAAGTCCATAAAAAAATTACCGACAGACTATTTTACCCGTAAATCCGGGCAGAAAGACGGGGAAGACAAAGAGCATATCCTTTCCCAAACCCCACGCAAGGACAACGGGGAAATTGCCACGATCAAAACAGACTGGGAAAGATTTGCCCAGTCCGAAGATTTCAAGGATATCCGGTCCCAGATGCAGGAAATCCTGAATCATTCCGATGCAGAATTGACCGAACAGGAACTCACCCAGCTGCAAAACCTCCTGAATTCTGCCGGCCTGAATTCCATCGGCAATATGGTTTTACTGGACCTCAGGATCAACCGGAGCTACGGGAATGCCGATTATGCCCACAAACGGACTATAATTTTCCAGGAATATATGAACCAGAAATATGTACGTCCCCATACCCTCGCCGTATTTATGAAAGGAGATATCGATGCCAGGGAAGCCACCGGTATCCCGCTAAACCGGTGGACACTGGAAGATATTAAACGGAATACGGATAAAATCGCCAAAGAAATAGGAAAGAATTTCAATGCATGGTTAACTCAAAACAATTAAGATCATGAAAATGGAAGCCTTAAGTGTCAGGGATATTTTAAGCACACAAGACATCGTCATCCCCGAAATCCAACGTGAATATGTCTGGGGTAACAACAAACAATTGCTGGAACAATTCATCCGGGATATCACAACGGCCGGAACGGATATAAACGTCGGTTTCCTGTATTCCTATATGCCGGAACAGGCATCACATTCCACCTGTTTTCTGATCGATGGACAGCAACGGTTTACCACTTTAGTACTGATCCTCTATTATTTATCTATAAAAGAAAAGAGGCAAGCTGATTTTAACGGCCTGCTGAAATGTTCCGGAACGCACATGAGCTTTTCCTACCGGGTCAGGTCGACCACAGACAATTTCCTCCGGAAATTGTTTTCCGATAACACATGGTTTACAGGAACAGGCATCGAAAAACAAATAAAAAACAAAGGATGGTATACCACCATCTACGACAACGATCCTTCCATCCAAACCATCCTAAAATCCCTCCAAATCATCGATGAAAAACTGAGAGAGAATTCCGGGCCTTTATATGATACGATAGCCGGGAAGGTCCGGTTCTGGTACTTTAACGTAAAGGACACCTCCCAGGGGGAAGAACTCTACATCACCATGAACAGCCGGGGAGAAATATTACAACCCTACGAAAATATAAAACCCTTGCTTTTTGAGAAGCTCTGCGAATCGGGTTTAAAATCAGCCTATCATGCATATGGCAAACAATGGGATACCTGGGAAGAATTTTTCTATTCCCTGAATGAAGGGGAAGATATCAGGCAGGTGGATACCGGGATGAATAATTTTTTGCGTACGGTTATAGAGCTCCTCTCCTGCAAAGAGCACGACAAAATCAAACCGGCAGAAGATATCCTTGAAGTATCCCTCACCCTTTCCTCCATTTCAGATTACTACCAAGCCCTGGAAAAAATAAAAGGGCAATACCCGGAACAAGTCAAGCAACTATTCGAAAAAGGGGACCTATACGTGCTAAAAGGCCTGTTAACCGTATACGTAAAAGAAAACAGGGATGAACGCGATCCGCTACGGATATACAAAACCCTTGAAAACGGTTGCCGCAGAAAACTGGTCAACAATGTACCTTTACTAAAATTCCTGCGGAAATTCAGAAATTCAAATTTGCCGTTCTACGATTTCATCCACACCCAGCAAGAGGAGGCTCCGGAAGAATTACAAAATGTCTTTGACCAGCACGAACTGAATAAGATCAACATTTACAGGCAAACCGGCGACCCGGAACTTGAAGAGCTATTCTGGCAGGCAGAGGCACATCCCGTCACGAACGGTTCGTTAAAATGCATCTGGTATGAAAAATTCTCAGACAACGACGCCATTCGTCAGCCCTGGACAACTGCCGACAAAAATACATTCAGGAAGCGGTTCGGCTTGTTCCAGGAATTGTTTAAACCGGAACATATCCGGATCCCCTTGTCCACCCCTCCACAGCAGAATATTATCGACAATTCACTGATTGCAAGGGCATTAATTACCATCGACGACTATACCATAAATACCGGAGGACGTAACTGGTGCTTCGGATTTAGCGACAGATGGAAAGACATCATGAATACCCCCAAATCCTACCCTGTAGTTTCCGGATTAATCGATCAACTATCCGAAGATGACAGTCCTGTCTCCCTATATGACAAACTCCGGAAGATCATAGACAACTACCTTACCAACTATGACCTGAACAAAAAAGATTCCCGCTATTATATCGCAAAATATCCGGATTCCCTGCAAGCCATGCATGACGGACATAACATTATCTTCTTCGAAGCAGGATGGGATAACTATTGGATTGATGTCATCAATAAAGACCGGATGAGCTCTTATCACATCAACCTATTCAGGTATCTGGTTTACAAATATTACCCACTTACCAAAGATTTCAATCAATGGTTAGAGTTAAAGAATGGTCTGACGCTGGATTGTGCGGAACAGCATGGATGGTGTATCAAATATTCCGATAAAGTTAAAACTGAATTTGTGGAGGAACAATTTAAAGGGTATCCCCTGAAACCAAACCGGGAAGAGAAACTATTTTTTATTCCTGTCGACCTGAAAGAAGATTTGATTGAAGCCGGAATAGGTATTCTTGAAAAAATGACCCAAATCCCCTGACATCATGGAAAAACTGCACAAACTCATCCCAACCCTCCAAGCAAGCCCGGCAACTAGCCGGACTGTGATGATGGATGATGTAAAAATTCCGGGGCAGACCTTTTGTCCGGTTAGATTTTCAAAGTTTATTATTAATCCGATCGAAACGGGAAATCAGCTTCGATCTGTTTTTTTCTCTTTAAACGAAACCGCCAGGGTACCGACAACCGAGGTGATTTCATTTACCAAACCGGATGAAGATGTCATAACTGTTTTGAATTCTAAAGTCCATTTTCCCCGGGATGATCATTAGAATAAAACAATCGATAATTCGTCCGGTTTCCCGGATATCCCAATAAATTTCCGACGATCTAATCCCGTCAACTGATTACCAAGGTGTAAAAACACCAAAATTTCTATCCATAATCTTCGATTAATACAGAATATTCTCTTTTAAATATAACATTTCATTTTATAATTTTCCCCAACTCAAAACATTTCCTTATTTTTGGTTAAAATTATTTGGCAATAGGGATATGGATAAATACAAGGAAGTGGTGGAGACCCTGATCCGGTTCAGGGATGAACGGGACTGGGCACAGTTTCATGATTCGAAAAATCTGGCACTGGCGCTACTGCTGGAGGCATCGGAATTGAACGAGTTGTTTTTGTGGAAAAAAGAAAGCCAGGCCGAAGAGGTAAACCCGGAACGGCTGAAAGAGGAATTGGCGGACGTACTGACTTATTCATTACTGCTGGCCGAGAAGCACCATCTGGACATCTTCGACATTGTGCTGGAAAAAATCCGGAAGAACGGGGAGAAATATCCGGTAGAAAAAGCAAAAGGGACAGCTAAAAAATATACGGAACTATGATTGTATACCAATCGACCAAACAAGGTTTCCGGGATGATGTTTTCAGCAATGAGATCGATAAAAAAATTCTGGAAGCATATAAAATCCATCTGGGCCGGAGTACTTCTGCCAATGAAACCTTATCGTGGAAAAACTCGATGTCGTATATGGACAGGATCATGGAAGATCCTGACATCCCAGCAGATGCCGGTATTTCCATTGAATTTCAGATTCCCCTGACTTCCAAACGGATTGATTTCATCATTACCGGGCTAAATGAAGTACAACAGGAACAAGTCGTTATCATTGAACTAAAGCAATGGTCATCGGCTGAATTAACGGATAAAGATGCATTGGTAAAAACCCGTTTCCAGCATGGTGTCTCAGAGACGGCACACCCTTCCTATCAGGCATGGTCATATGCCACGCTGATCAAGGATTATAACCAGACCGTCCGGGACGAGCAAATCACGCTGACCCCCTGCGCTTATCTCCATAATTACCCGAAGGACCAAATCATCACGAATCCCCGCTACGAACCTTATATTACCGAAGCCCCTCCTTTTTTCCAATCTGACGCAGGAAAATTAAGGGAATTTATTAAAAAGTACGTCAAATACGGTGACTCAAAGGATATCCTGTACAAAATAGAAAATGGACGCCTCCGTCCTTCCAAGCAACTTGCAGACAACCTGGTTTCCATGCTCAAGGGGAACCAGGAATTTATCATGCTGGATGACCAGAAAGTGGTGTATGAGACAGCCCTGAGCATGATCCGGAAAGCAAGTGCCGACAAAAAACAGGTACTGATTGTCAAAGGCGGACCGGGAACCGGAAAAAGCGTAGTGGCAATCAACCTGCTGGTGGAGACCACCCGAAACAGGCTGGTCTCCCGCTACGTATCCAAAAACGCAGCACCCCGGGCTGTGTATGCGGCAAAGTTGGCCGGAACGTTACGAAAAAACCAGATTTACAATATGTTCGGGGGATCCGGCACTTTCTACAACACGCCAGCCAACACTTTCGACGTGCTTATCGTCGACGAAGCCCACCGCCTCAACCAAAAGAGCGGATTGTTTCAAAATCAGGGAGAAGACCAGGTCCGCGAAATTATCGGGGCAGCCAAATGTGTTATTTTCTTTGTCGATGACCATCAAAGGGTACACATCAAGGACATCGGAGACTCTGCCTATATTGAAAAAACAGCACGCTCCTGCCATGCATCCATAAAGAAACTCGAACTATCTTCCCAATTCCGTTGCAACGGTTCGGACGGTTATCTTGCCTGGCTGGACAATACCCTGCAAATCAACGATACGGCCAACATCCGCTTATCGCAGGATGATTTCGATTTCCGGATATTCAGTGACCCGAATGAACTGAGAAAAACCATCGAAGACAAAAACAAAACAAACAACAAATCGCGGATGGTGGCAGGTTATTGCTGGGACTGGAAAAGTAAAAGAAACCCGGAAGCCACTGATGTGAACATTCCTGACTTCGGGTTCGCCATGAAATGGAATCTCGAAAAAGACGGGAGTACCTGGATTATCGGGGAAAACTCTATTCATGAAATCGGCTGCATACATACCTGCCAGGGCCTAGAACTGGATTATGCCGGCGTGATTATCGGCAATGACCTGCGCTATGAAAACGGTAAAGTGGTCACAGACGTAACGAAACGCTCCCGGATGGACAGTTCCGTGAAAGGGATCAAGGTGGGGCGTACCCCGGCACAAGCCGCACAGCTTGCAGAAGAATTGATAAAAAATACCTACCGAACCCTACTTACCCGGGGAATGAAGGGCTGTTACGTCTATTTCTGTGACAAACCACTGGAAAATTACTTCAGGCAACAACTTGAACTTCCTCAAGAAAAAGCGAAGGTAGTTTCATTGCCGGAACCCCAGGGCCCCCGCATTGAACGTGAAGTCAATGACGACGTCAAATACATCGATTACCTGCCGCTCTACACCCTGAAAGCCGCCTGCGGTAAATTCGGTGAATGGCAGCAGGCAGAAGAAGAAGGCTGGATCAAAACAGAGGGCATGGGCAAATTGACTTCAGGCATGTTTATCGTCCAGGCAAACGGCCACTCTATGGAGCCACGAATCATGGACGGGGATTTTTGCGTATTCCGTGCAAATATTGTGGGTTCCCGGATCGGTAAAATTGTCCTGGTCCAACATCGGGAACATTACGATTTTGAAAATGGTGGCAGCTATTCGATCAAAAAATACAGCAGTGAGAAAAAACAGGATCCGGAAACCGGTGAATGGATGCATGAAAGAATAATCCTTTACCCTCTGAATCCGGATTATCAGCCTATTGAAATCAGGGATGAAGAAGGATTTATCGTCGTCGGGGAATTTATCGGGATTGTAAAATAAAAAAGGGATTCCGGGACGGACCTTTCGTCCGGTTTGAGTTTTTTAAGTTTCTATTCCAACATCAGTAATTGAGATCAGTTCGATTATTAAACTTCAACCTTCCGGCTTAATAAAGGCCAATCCCCGGACGTTTTATTTCTTCCTGCAGCTTATATTTTACCTGCAATTCCGTCAAAGCCTGATCAACTAATTCAATTTGCATCCGGGTATCCTCATCGATATTATTCTGGTCCGTAAAAGCCGTCCATCAATCCTATGTCATTTTCGATGTAACCGAAGGGATTCAGAAAGGAATGATAACCGATACAGAATACAGCTATAAAAGAACTTACAACTGAATCCTGTCGCCATTTACACAAAATTATGAACAGGGCCAATATTATAAAGCCAGGATCACAATTCGATCCTATTTTTTAAATACCCAATACCTCTTATAATCTTTCAAAACCTTTATGCCATCTTCTGAAAATAGAGATGTCGTCTCTTTAATCCAAGCGGCGGACTTTTGTCTCAAATCCACCATTTCCTTAGCTACTTCAGGACTTAATTTTATTAACCGCATTAATTTCCTATTCGAATAGAAATAATTTACCAATACATGTTTACAACAGAGTAAAATAAGCACTACATTATAACTCAATTCAATATCTATTTCATTAAACTGACCGTCCAAGCTTATCTGCTGTGAAGAAGGAGTAGCATGAGCCAGACTACATAATACTTTCCAGAAATCGCACAGATGCTTTTTGTCAGGTATTTTCAAAAGCCGCAAAATTTTATCATACACCTCATATTTCCTGTCTTCCAACCATTTTTCTGCCCATATTTCATTCTGTTGCTTATAGAAATATTTACCGATAACCAGATATTCAAAGACCTGACGTAACAAAATATTCGCAACACCATATTCTCCTCTTAAAAGAAGCTGATGAGCGTTGTACAACAAATAAGAAATCTTTACACAAGCCTGCATCAGTACCTTATCAAAATTTCGTTCGTTATATTCCCACATGCCTAAAGCATTGAGATAATAAAATGTCATTTGTTCCTGGCAATTAAAGCCCTGTATGAATAAATTAACCTGTATTTCTAATTTTTTCCCTAGAAATACCTGATTTTCCTGTTCTTGTTGTTGGTATTTTCCGATAAAATTTTTCATACTTCAATTTATAAAAATGGCCCCACAGTTCCAAACATCTTTATTTTAACGATATCTCTCCATATCATCTTCTGTTTCTCCGTTACAAACCATTAACAACCACAACCTCATTCTGAAAGGAAAAAAACATGAAACCGATTCCCCTGAAAAAAGAACGGCTTCAATATGAGCGATCGATGTATCCTACCCGCATCTAAGGAAAAATTTGCCGACATGCCGTTATTTGCAAGATCCCGTCGGTCATTCGGTGGAGACTGATGTATTTTTCTTTATTCCGTAACTTCAATATGACCAGCTTTTCAGAATAGCCGAGGATATCGATCAGAGAAGAGAAAGATTTGCCCTCTTTACGGGCTTTATCCACCAATTGATCATTATAACGCATAAGTTCATCGTAATCTTTAATCTTCGGTTCCAATTCAAAGGCGATATCTATATCCCCCAAATCCATTTGTTCCGGATTCAGATAACTACCGAACAATACCAGTTTGCTCACCCGATATGGATAAAAATCATCCCGGTTTACTTCTTCTACCCGTTTCAGAAATTCTTGCATGATCCGATCTGCTTTTTCACGGTTAATGGGAGCCATACAACGGGCTATGCTTAAAGCATTTCCTTTCAATGTCAAACGATACATGCCGTTGTCTGCTGGTTCAATATATCCCTTAGACAGCAATTCACCAACTAAACCTTCCGTCTCTTTTTCATTCAAATTGAAACGTTCTGCCAAGCCATCCCTTGTCATCAAACCGGAATATAAAAGCCGAAAATAATCCCTGATTTTCAAAACCGGAATTCCTGCTAACAGTTCATTTTTCGCAATTCTCATAACCCCTTGAATTTATAAAAAATTACATTTATTGAAATCTCTCTCCCAATAACCCTCCTTAATCACCATTTATAAACTAAAATTTATTAAGTCGACACCCCACAGTCGTTTTTTTATGATCACCGATGGATCGGTAGTACCCGGAGATTTTTCTAAAAGGTCATGGCGTTTATATACCATTGTACCCGGAAACCTACGGTTTCTGATTAGTACTTCGCTGATCGGCACATCTCCGATGCTACTTGGCGGAACTTCGTTCCTGATAAAAATACCACTCCAGCACCAAAGGTTCGCCAATCAGAAATCCGAAGGATTTCACCTATCCGGAGTCTGCAAGGTGACACTGATCAGGAGCGAAATAACGCTAATCCAGATAAATCTACATTTTGATTATAAGACTATTTGTTTAATGAAATCAGCCAATAATCCTTTATATTTGAAGTACTAAGATAACAAAAATAAACGAGATTACCAATTTTCTATTTCTCTCTTCAGAATGCTATAAACGTTCAAATCCACATATTGCCCGTCAGCCATCAATTCCCCTTCGCGCTCAACGCCTTCAAGGGTAAAACCCAGGCGGCGGGGGATGGCATTGCTAGGTGCATTTCCGGCTGCACAACGGATACGAATACTGTTCATTCCCCGTTCGCTGACCGCCCATTCACAGAGATGGCGGACACAACGGGTCATTATACCACGGCCCTGATATTCGGGGATCAACCAATAACCGATCTCAGTGCGATGATTAATATTATCGGTGATGACAAACCCCACCAGTCCGCACAATTCGTGGCCCTGGCCGATAACAAAGACGATGTTCCGATCAGCATAGGGAAGAGCCAGCTGTTCATTTAAAAACGCTTCTTCGTCAGCCACCTCCTTCAATCCATCGACAAAAGGAAGCCACGTACGCAAATATACCCGATTATCGTATATCGTCTGCCAGATGATAGCGGCATCGGCCAAAGTAGCTTCACGGATAAAAAAATCCGGTCCTATCTGTGCAGAATAGCCTGTTTCTTCCCTATTCAAGGCTGACGGACATGAAGATTGTTTTTTCATATAAATTCAATAGTCAGGATTAACCCAACAAAGATATAGATTAATTTCAGATTCAGCCTAACCGGTTTCCCGAGTATTTAATCCCCTCTCATCTTGCCTCTGTTGATTTCACGTATCATCCGGCAGGAACAAGACTATTGGCCTGAATATTTTCGGCAACGACACTTCCGGCCCCGATAACACCACCTTCACCGATAGTGACTCCCGGCAGGATAATTGCACCTCCTCCGATCCAGCCACCATCCTCTATCGTCACCGGCAAGGCAAAAGTATGACGGATATATTCGCTACCTTCCGGTATCCCGACAGGAGTCAGGCGTTCGTCCAAGCCGACAGGATACCTAGCCGTATAAATCCGTACGTCGGAAGCGATGAGCCCCCGCTTCCCGAGTGCGATCCGGTTAAAACCGACAAAGGTACAACCAGTGTTTACCACCACCCGATCACCTATATGAATATTACAACCATAACCTCAACTAAAAGCATGCCCGACCGCTCCCCCCTGTACCGATACTTCCGAACATCCCGCACAACAAAACTTGTTTTTCCTCTTTCCCTTCATAAGGTAAGAAATTATACTTCATCAATAAACAATGTGTTTTTCTTTTCAGCTCAGGAAAAACGGGAACATGACAATCATACCACTCACCGGCCAGACATTTTTCCAGTTCTGTTTTCATAAGCCAAACTATCCGGTTTACAGTACAGTCACTATCTCATTCACCGGTTTCCTGATAGAAACACATGCCGGGAAGCGTTTACATACCCCAGGGAGATGATCACGACAGGCTCCTGCCATCCGGTAACTACAATCGAGATTTCACCCGTCCGGATCGAAATTATAACCCCATCAACTCCCTAATCCCTGTACCGCTACAGCCAAACAAATATGTTCGGCCGCTATCGCCGCACCGATATCTGCATGGTTCTTCTTATCCGGGTTCCGTACCCAGCCAACCACTTTATCGATACAAAATGACAATATACACCGGAGCGCCGGCAAACCATTACCGATCGTAGCATTGCCGTACTTGCTGTTTTCGTGCTTCACTTTTATAACATGCCAATCATCAACCCGGCTGTATTTTACGCCATAAAACGGATAAATCGCTGGTAGAAACGATCATCCGGAAGTACGTAAACCGGAATCTCTACAGTAAAAAGATTATCGCCCAGGTAATCAATACCACCATCATTGTTGTCGCCCGCAATATCGCCCTGTTTCTTCCCCGGCAAATGAATAAATGTCCGGAAGAAAGAGCTTTGAATATCCTGCAATATATTCAATCCAATATTCATCGTTCCGAGAAGATCAATACCCCGGCGACAAACTGACATTTCGGAATCTCACCCTTATCCGGGACGGTTAATAAAAACATGCCAGGTTGAGTCCAGTTTCAATTCTACCCTAGTTCAATTAAAAGTGACCGACCTGCTTTTCGATGAAAACGACAAAGTCGGTTTCAATTCTACCTTAGTTCAATTAAAAGCTATGGCGGTTACGGGTCCAGGGTATATAATCCATTGTTTCAATTCTACCTTAGTTCAATTAAAAGCTGTTGGTTTTGCCTTACCGGATGGGGTCGATTTCAGGTTTCAATTCTACCTTAGTTCAATTAAAAGTCTCCGGGAATGAGAATAAAAGTAATCCTAAATGCGTTTCAATTCTACCTTAGTTCAATTAAAAGAGATCGTAGACTATCTACTAAATACAAATTTTGAATAGTTTCAATTCTACCTTAGTTCAATTAAAAGATTTGGAGATTGAAACTACTATGTGGATATCTAAAAGTTTCAATTCTACCTTAGTTCAATTAAAAGCGAAAACGAACCGTTTAACCGATCCGTCCGTTTCATGTTTCAATTCTACCTTAGTTCAATTAAAAGCGGAAAAAACAGTCAGGAAAAAATAGTGTAAAGCCTGTTTCAATTCTACCTTAGTTCAATTAAAAGCCTGTAAACGAAAGAGTACAAACTGGAGGAGGACAAAAGTTTCAATTCTACCTTAGTTCAATTAAAAGTTTTCGGCATTTGAGGTAATCTGTAAAATTTTAGCCGTTTCAATTCTACCTTAGTTCAATTAAAAGTCCATCAACTTAAAAATTCTTCCCGCTGAAGATTGAGTTTCAATTCTACCTTAGTTCAATTAAAAGACCTTTCCTATAAAGATGCAGGAGACTACAAAGCCAGTTTCAATTCTACCTTAGTTCAATTAAAAGGAGGCTTCCATCCGGAGGCTTCCGGAGATATTCCGGAGTTTCAATTCTACCTTAGTTCAATTAAAAGGAAAATAATTAAAAGTATCAATATTAAACCAACTATAGTTTCAATTCTACCTTAGTTCAATTAAAAGAAGACCTTGACCGTGTTTTCTGCGTTCGTTTATTAAGTTTCAATTCTACCTTAGTTCAATTAAAAGGGGAAAAATTCCTGAGCGATTTAAGGGTTGCAGGGTTGTTTCAATTCTACCTTAGTTCAATTAAAAGCTACAAAGGGGTTGTATTTGGAGTTTACGGTGAATAGTTTCAATTCTACCTTAGTTCAATTAAAAGAAGGAGCGGACACAAACGGGGATGTGTATAACAACCGTTTCAATTCTACCTTAGTTCAATTAAAAGTTCCTCCGAAATGCCTTTTAGCTCTGCTATCTCCGCGTTTCAATTCTACCTTAGTTCAATTAAAAGCACATAAAGAGCTAAATGCTGCTCGTCCGGAATACTGTTTCAATTCTACCTTAGTTCAATTAAAAGTGAATATATAAGTCTCGTATTTCCCCGTACCTGCCATGTTTCAATTCTACCTTAGTTCAATTAAAAGTTTTTGTTAAAATTCCATCCGTTGTGCCTGAGATAGTTTCAATTCTACCTTAGTTCAATTAAAAGTGACAATATTTTTAGTATCTTCCATAATCGTTCTTTGTTTCAATTCTACCTTAGTTCAATTAAAAGCCTATTGTATCGCTAGATCGGTTTGCCAATATTCCTGTTTCAATTCTACCTTAGTTCAATTAAAAGAAGTTGCTTTATCGAGGCTAATGAAAAGCTAAAAAGGTTTCAATTCTACCTTAGTTCAATTAAAAGAAGCACGCTTGGCATTAGGCACAGCATCAAAATTGCGTTTCAATTCTACCTTAGTTCAATTAAAAGCATGAAGATAAGCGCATGGCACAAATCTATAGGAGAGTTTCAATTCTACCTTAGTTCAATTAAAAGTTATTATCAACATAAGATTTAAACTGGGCATTAAAAGTTTCAATTCTACCTTAGTTCAATTAAAAGAATTTAGCACGTTCATTAAATATTATACTAAAAAAAGTTTCAATTCTACCTTAGTTCAATTAAAAGCCAACTCGAGCAAAAGAACGCATTAAAATCTCACATGTTTCAATTCTACCTTAGTTCAATTAAAAGTCCGGGTCGCTTGCCGCAGGAAGGTGTGGATGATGGTTTCAATTCTACCTTAGTTCAATTAAAAGTAGAGCATTCCTGAACCAAAATTCAACACAAACATGTTTCAATTCTACCTTAGTTCAATTAAAAGTATTATAGGGGTTTGCCTGAAACGGGGAATTTTCAAGTTTCAATTCTACCTTAGTTCAATTAAAAGCAAATATGGGAACACGGGCAACTGCAAGATAAGAAGGTTTCAATTCTACCTTAGTTCAATTAAAAGTCAACAGAGGTGGTTTTGCCGTTCAAGAAGAAATCCGTTTCAATTCTACCTTAGTTCAATTAAAAGTGAAAAACATGGACGGAAGACTACGAACAATTGAAAGGTTTCAATTCTACCTTAGTTCAATTAAAAGCCGTTAAAAACGCCAACAAATATACTTCAAAATCAATGATTTATCATCCATTTATTCTCATTTTTTACAAACATTTGCAGTCGACCTTCAATTCTTAAATTTACCCTGACCTTCGACAACAACTTTTAAATTATTCATTTTCAACATGTCAAAGAACTATTATTCCATTTCTATTGTAATTACTCTCTCAACCCCCAATCATTTTTTTAAGGTCGACGCTATAAAAAATTAGAAACGCTGGCTTTTTCATCTCCTATAATCTCTTTTTCCAGCCATTTTTCGTCCCGGCTTTTAAAGAAAATCAAACTATCCTTTTCATCCATAAGATTCCGGGCTTCCGATGTTAATTGCTTCAACTGTACTTCTGAAATCTCCCCTTCAAATACACTGTTTTGTATCCATGAAAGGTAACGCCGGCACAATTTCAACATTTTAGCCGTCCGCTTCTGATCGACATCATATACTAAAATGACATACATTACCACCACATTTTCAAAGGTTTATATTCTTCCATCCCCAATAAATGCTTGGTCAGTTTATAACATTCTAATTTAATCAAATGCCTGTAACTGACACTTCTTCCCAACTTCCGGTGTTTTATCGTCTCTTTCGTCCTCTCTTCCCATTCCTGGGCTACTTTTTTCATAGAAGATTGCTTTAGCAGACATCGATTTAAGTGTTGATCGAAATCCGATTCCCTTAACTGTTTACGGTTAAACATGGAGAAAATCAATCGGTCCGCCAATATGGGTTTAAAGATTTCTGCCATATCCAGAGCCAGAGAATAACGCCTTTCCCCCGGCTCATGCAGAAAGCTGATCGTCGGATTCAATTGGGTATGATAAATGGCATCCAAGCATAACGAATAACACATACTGTTAGTAAAAGAAATCATCGCATTCACCTCATTGGAAGGTGGCATCTTTGTCCGGTTTCCCATGGAAAAACCATCGATAATCGTATCAAATGCCTCATAATAGGTTTGACGGATATTCCCCTCGATTCCCATCAACATCGGAATATCGGTTGCAGTAGCAATCAATGGAATATAGGCTTCTATCCGTTCCATCTGTTGCCTGATATCTTTTCCCCGATTCGTATAATATCTCAGATTCTTCAACATGTTAAACGCTGCCCCATCGATAAAACTTCGGGCAATTGCCATCCGTTTTTCCTGCCGGATATGGTGCTTCATCTGGGCAATCTGCATCTTGCCGGATAACAGGTAATCTTTAGGCATAAACGAACCGGTATAATGTTCATAATAATCGAAAAAATGAACCGCCACCTGATGCTTACCCAGAAAATTGTACATCATACTATTGGTATCCAAACTACCGAATACAAAGAGATTATCTACGGTTTCAATAGGAATGTAACGGGGTTGCCCTTCCTGTCCCTCTTCGTCTACCGGAGTAAATTTCAGCGTATTATCCTTCCGGCTCAACCGCCCGGGATTAAATAAATAGTACGTCCTTTTCATAAAACAATTTTAAGTCCATTAAAAAACATTTATTCCCTGTTTCATTCCCCTTCTCCGGAATAACAAAATTCATAATATGAACAGGCTCCGCATTTTCCTTTGGATAAAGCAGGCGGACATGCCTCCTCCCCGATCAGCTGTCGGATCTCCACCTCCATCTGACGCAATATTTCCCGGTCCCCCTCTTCCAACTCCACCCGCATCGTCTCCCTCAGTAAAGGGTATTCCAACATCCCCACCACATCGGCTATTCCTTCCCGTTCAAACAAAAGCAAATAATATTTCACCTGCCAGATATACGCCTCCTCTTTCGATGTAGATTTTTTGATTTCATGAATCACCTTCTCTTTCGGATCATAAAAATCAATCACAGAACCACCGATTCTCACTTCTTCATATCTGGCTGCCCGGTTCGGATACGAAGTCTCATGTACCAGCTTTCCTTCCGTGACTACATCCGAGGTATGTTCCATCCGGATACCATTGGCATGTAACCACGTTTCCCGTTTACACACCTGATAAAGATTAATCAAAGTTCCTGTCACATTTATCATATAAAAGTTATATCTTTCAATGCTCTGTTATTCAATCCCATTTTATAGTCGTACAATTTTCCGTTCACCCCCTCATCTTCCCAATGGGATAAATAAAAATACCCCAACTTTTCTTCCCCCGTCCCCCCTTTCAACTCCTGCAATTCTTTCGAATAACCAACCAAAGAAAAAGTAAAACACGACAATATCCGCTGCATGATTTTAAAACCGACCTTTTCTTCCAGATCAAATTTTGCAGGATGATCACGATATACGAGACGTTCGTACACCTCCCACACTTCCTTTCCATCCAACAGTCCCTCACAAGGCACAACCCCAAAATCTTCCAGAAATTGAAGTTCCCGGTCAGAAAACAGACGCTCTTTAACACCTTCTGTCATCGAATCCACTTCTACCGGCAACGGTATAGGGACAAAAACAGTTTCATTCTGCTGCTCGATTACCTGAAAATTACGATCTACCTGTTGAAAATCCAACCCTTCGACAAATCTCAAAAATCCCGAACGGAAATTCTGCACATAAGTCTGTTCGTTCATCCAATTTATCTTCTCAAAAACCAATTCATACAAACATCCGAAATCTTTTTCACGAAGAATACGTTCATATTCACCGACAGAAATTTGTTCCCGGACCATCTGATATCTTTTATCTTTTCCATACAAGACACTTGCATTATCCAGTCGGAACAAATAGACTTCACAGCCCACTTTACAGGCATTCCGGTTTACCCTCCCGGCCAACTGTTCATCACTGTCGATCAAGGATATATTTTTAAATCCTAAATCCATATCGATATCGACCCCAGCTTCAACAACCTGTGTCGTGATTAGCAATATATTTTTCTTCCGGCTGAGCGGATTTTTCAGCTCATTGATAATTTCCCGCCTCCGGGGTTCCAGAATTGTCCCGGAGAGAAGGAATACCTCGTCAAAAAAGGGCTCCTTTTCTTGTATGAAAGCATAAAATTCCGCGGCAGATTTTTTAGTGATAAACTCTATTATGGTATGAACCGTCCCGTTCTTCCCCGGTTTATCCCGATATTCCACTGATTTCCCAAGAACAAAATCCGCTAAATCGTTCATATCGATCTCTTCCTGGAACAACTCAAACCTGAACTCCACTCTCCCGGCAAAATTTGGATTCTGCATATAAGATTTTGCCTGAGGCAACAAATCCACAAATCCGGTTCTTTCCTTCAAAGGAATTCTCAGTTTACCGATCTTAGGTAAAGTCGCGGACATCAGAATAAAACGAACCTGAAAAAAGCGGGCATAATGTTCAATCAAATAATACATTTTATCCCACAAAAGCGGATTATAGGTCTGCAATTCATCGATAACCACCACCGCATTCGCCAGGCGGTGGAGTAAATAATTCGCTTCCTTCCGGTTTGTTTTCAACATATCGAAGAACTTCACATGCGACATAACGCACACAGGAAAAAGGGCAAACAAACGATCGATATAATCCTGCTTTTTATCCGCATACAGTCCATCCTCTCTTTCCTCCGTTTTTTCATTAAATCCGGCTTTGGAATGTAACTCCGCCAGTTCCGTAGAAGTCAAGCCCAAAGCATTTTTCAGTGTCTGATTTGTCTGGGTAATCAGAGTCGTATAGGGAAATACATAAAATACTTTCTGAATCTCAGGATGGACGGCCATTAATTCAGTCACCGCCAGCATGGATAAATTTGTCTTTCCCCCTCCCGTCGGAGCCTCAATATAAAACAAACGATCATCAGAATGTTCACGAACGGTCCGGATGACTTCCACAGCCATTCCGGTTCGCAGCCGATTCAAGTGATCACCGGATTTTTCCTGCGGATACTCAAAAACAAATTTATCCAATTGTTCATATATCCCCCGGTTATGCTTGTAATTTCGCAGATGCCCGATCATTTCCTCTACCCGGTGACGGTCTTCAAAAATTCCGGCCTCTTTCACCTGTCTCCCAGTCATATATGCATGAGTCGCCAGATAATCGGCAGCCGTCAGAACAGAAGAATTCAATTTAATCAGCGCATACAAAGCAAAAGAAGCTTCCCGTTGCGCATCCGTTTCCTTTCGGATAGCAACAATATGCTCGAATACAGCTTCGACACAAGTAAAATCCCCTTCATATCCCCAAACCGTCAGATAAGTATGCAATTCTTCATATCCCCCGGCAAATGAATTAAAAAACTCCTCCTCATCGGCACATCCCAAACCGCCGCTATGATGCTGCCGGATAACATAGGCAAAGAAAAAAGCATAGACAAACAGCATCTTTTTTTCTTCCTCCGTCAGGCACGGATCTTGCCACACACGGTCCAATTCAAAAGCCAGAAACAGCCAGGCGCTCAAAAACGAATGTCCATAGGCAGGTACCAATATTTCCGTCTTCCGATGTTTAAACAACCGATTCAACATCCTGGAATATTGAAAATTATCGTTTACCTTACCTGTATCATGAAAAACAAACACCGCCATAAACATCCGTTTCAACTCTTCCTGCACATTCTCCGAGTATTTTCCGGCAATCCCCGGAATCAAACGATCGACGACCTTCTCCAAACCGTGCTTGCCGATCAGCCAACAAGCCCTTTCAACCACTTTGGCCGTATGTTCCTGCAAAGATTCGGCAGATTTTCCGGGACAAATATGTGCCAGATAAGAATCATTTTTCAACCTGCCGAACAATAACTCCATCTGGCCCTGAATTATTTCTCTACAGTCTTTCATATTCAAAACAATTGAACAATCTTTCCTTCCTCTTCCAGCTGATACAAATTTACCATCTGCGTGGCAGCCTGTAAGGTCCAATCCGTAAAAGCGAAGTCGGCCAATTCATATTGCATCAGAACCGGATGAAAACCAACAGGCAAACGTTCGAAATACACAAAACTACCTCGATTCACTATGCCTTTCAGCGAAAACGAAAAACTGGCCTTTACCTGCTGTCCTTTCAATACTCCTTCTTTGATAAACAAGGATGAAACCCGGAAATCAGTTTCCGGTACAAAAGTTTTAAAAGCATATTCCCGGAACGAATCTCCGAACCAGGCCGGATATTCATTTTTACCCAAATAGGGAATATACTCGGCCCATCCTTCCCGGATATACTCGTACAACTTCCGGTGATCCGGATGCTCTTCCGACAACAAAAGATAGCAGCGATAGGCCGGACGAATCAGCATACTCTCTTCAACCAGCAGGTTACCATCCTGATTAGCATATCCGACCGTATTCGTATACTTGACTATCGTTTTCTGAAAATTCCCTTTCTCATGTCTCCCCTCCAAAGGTTCTATTCCCACCGGGAGGGCAGCCAACCGCTGGTAATATTCCGGCCATTCTCCTTTTTTCCGATAACCCCGCAAACCGATAATAGCCCCCAATATGCCTAACAGGGCGGGCTTATGTAACATATTATAGGTCAGCAACACCCCATCATTGTAATCGGGCTTTTTGAAGAAACCGAAATCAGCCTGTATATCAAATGAAATCAGTCGTTGATTATTCATAACCCGTTCAATTCAAGTTCGACCGTTCCTTCCGGCAGATGAATCACTTTTGTAATTCCCTTATTGTAAAACAATTCAATTTTTGAGATCTCATTTTTGATTTTTTCTTTGGACAATAAGGTACTCACTTTCGCAAAATCAATTTCCCGTTCTGCATTTACCTCTATCAAATCCACGAAAGAGGGTAATACCAGCTTCGACTCTTCTTTCAATTCCACCCACAACAAGGCCTCATTCTCCGTTCCTGCCTTGGAAGAGGAATCATAATATGTCACTCCGCAACGTAAAGCTTCTTTCAATTTGGCAATATCCTCCCCCGTTAATCTTCCATTATCGACAAATTCAGTCAGTTCGTCTAAATTACCGGGATTGACTGAAAAATGATGTACGTAATGGCCTTCCTGTAATTTAAATTGGGTTCCTAAAGTCGTTTGCATCGAATCCGTACTATTATCATTGGAGTTCCGGAAAGG